>TARA_B100000674_G_scaffold382655_1_pt1 | contig 130697 bp, 115 predicted proteins | sample TARA_B100000674 | Tara Oceans TARA_B100000674 (sample SAMEA2622759) | marine metagenome | biome: marine biome (ENVO:00000447); feature: surface water layer (ENVO:00002042); material: "saline water (ENVO:00002010), including plankton (ENVO:xxxxxxxx)" | depth 5 m | reverse complement strand
ACCGGCGGCGGTGAGCTGGGCAGCCGTATTCTCACCTGCATGGAAAAAGCGGCGCTGAAAGATGTTGTCCTGCCGGGGCCTTATGGCTCCGATACCTTCAAACAGCTCTACATCTACGGCAGCCTGGATTTGTCTCCGACGATTGTCCATCGCAACTTCGGCTTTAGTTGGGGCATTAATGCCTGGCTGCTGACGCCGTTTATTGCCAAGGTCGGGCCAGAGCGCGCCGGCGAATTGCGCCAGCGCGTGGCCGATGAGCTACACACCACCTTTGCCAGCCACTACAGCGATGAAGTGTCGCTGCTGGATGTATTGCAGGCCGATGTGGTCGCTGAGTACAGCCAGCAGGCCACCGGCAAGAAATACCTGATTAATCCCAGCCGGTAAGCGGCTTCGCGTGCCGGGCGAGCAAGCCCGGCACGTCCTTCCTTACAGCACTCAGTCCGCAAAGCCTTTTTTCTGCAACCACGCATCGCAGCGCGATATGGCGTCGTCGAGTTTATCGGGTTGGCCGAAGTAGTAGTGAGTGGCGCCCTCCACTTCGTACAGTTCTTTGTCGTCGTGGGCAATGGCGTTGTACAAGCGGTGAGTGTGGCTGGGGGTGCAGGCATCGTCGGCGGTGTTGCCAATGACGAGAATTGGCACGCTGATTTTCGCTGCACAGGCTTGGCCGTCGGCATTGGAGTCGTCGTAGCTCCACTGTGACAACCAGCTTCGCAGGGTACAAAATCGGGCCAGCCCAACGGGGCCATTGTTCACGACTTTGGGGTCGCCGAGGTAGCACCAATTTTCCTGTCGGTCGTTGGGGTCGACGCTGGGGTCCAGCCAGCGCGGGTCGGCCATGGTGCCGTGTACCACAAAGCCAAATTCGTCGTTGGGTCGGTCGCTGTCTTTCAGGTATTGCAGCTTGTCTTTTACCCAGGCGGTAATCTTTCTGTTGCGGGCAATTTGCGCAGCGCGATAGCGGCTGAGGAACTCTTCGCTATAGGGCGGCTGATTAGGGTTGGCCGGGTCGTAGAGGTCCAGGCCTGGGTCTTTGTTGTCCGGGTTGGCTTCATCGAGAATTGACGCGTCCATCCACTCGGTGAGGGTATGGGCGCGGCTAACGTGGGCGGCAAGAATCATCACGCCGTCGGCGGGAATCAGCCCTTGAATGGTGAGGTCTACCGAGTCGCCCGCGGGAGTGAGGGTAATGGTCGGGTTTTCCGCCTGGCTTTGATAAAACAGCGACAGTGAGCCGCCGCCACTCCACGCCGCAAGAATCACTTTGTCGTAACCCAGTTCTTCTTTGGCGTGGCGGATGCAGTTGCCCATATCGATGGCGACTTTTTCCATAATCAGTGCGCTGTCGTTACCGGAGTAGCGGCTTTGGCAGTAAATGACCGGGTAACCAGCCTTGGCCATGGCGACCACCATCGGCAGGTATTCACCGCCGCCAACGGGGTGCATAAACAGAATGACGTTGTTGCAGCGCGGTTGTTTGGGCTTGAGATGGTGGGATTTAAGGGCGCCAAAATCCAGCGGGCCGCCGTAGGTTTCCTTAAACGGGCTTTTGTCCTGATAGAAAATTAAATAGGGAATACGCTCGTAGCTTCTCGTCGATTCGCTCATTATATTTATCCTATTGGCGAGGCTGTGCTCTGATTTATTGTCAATATAGTTTACAAAAAAATAAACGCTATGGCATGCTGGTAGGGTGTTTTTTTTCAGTTTGCCCTACAATCGCTGGCACCACAGAGAAAGTGAAATGAACTTATGAAGAAATTGGTTGAGCAGGATCAGGGCTATTTGATCGGCACACTTGCCTACGCCCTGTACTGGGTGGACGAAAGCTTGCAGGCGAGTTTGGCTGCGGCCGGTTGGGAGCGGATGAACCGCACCCGTTCGATGATTATGTTGAGCGTAACCGCAGGCATTAACCGCCCAGCTGATATGGCGCGCAACCTCGGTGTGAGCCGTCAGGCGATCCACCAGTTGCTGCAGGGCTTAAAGGACGAAAACATTTTGGAGCTTGTGCCCGACCCCAAAGACAAGCGCGCAAAAATGGTGAAGTTCAGCGCCGAGGCGGATGATATTCGCCGCGATGCCCAGGCAATTTTATTGGGTATTGAGGAGGAACTTCGCAAGCGAATCGGCAAAACCGCCTTCAATGGTTTGAAGCAAGCGCTGAACAGAAGCTGGGGGCCGATCGCCATCGTTGAGCCGGAAAAATAATCACCCTTTTACCAAAAATAATAATAGGAGCGGTTAATGACTAAGATTTGTGTGTTGTTCCACAGTGGCTACGGCCATACCCAGCGTCTTGCAGAGACCATAGTGGAAAGCCTTGCCGAGCAGGCCGAAGTAACGGCGATTGCGATTTCCCAAGACGGTGAGATCAGCGACGCGCACTGGCAGGCCTTGGATGACAGCGACGGTATTTTATTCGGCTCGCCCACGTATATGGGCAGCGTGTCCTGGCAGTTTAAGCGGGTGGCTGATGCCTCCAGTGGCCGCTGGATGATGCAAAACTGGAAGGATAAATTGGCCGGTGGTTTTACCAACTCCGCATCAATGAACGGTGATAAGTCTTCAACGCTGGCCTATCTGCATACCTTTGCGATGCAGCACGGTATGTTGTGGGTGGGCACCGCGTTGCCAGCGGCCAATACCAAAGCGGCGCAGCGCAATGACGTTAATTACCTGGGGGCGTTTAGTGGTTTAATGGCGCAGTCGCCCGCCGATGCCAGCGCCGACGAGGCGCCCCTGCCCGGCGATCTTGAAACTGCCAAACTGTTTGCTGCGCGTTTTGTTGCGCAGTGCCAGCGTTTGGCCTAATGCAGGTAAGGGCGCGGTAAGTGCCGCGCCACAAACTTAGCCTCGGCCGCGTTTATCCAGCCGCTCTGCGCCGAAGACTTCTTCTTTTTGTTTGCGTGTTTTTGCCGTCCAGGCATTCAATGCATCACGCGCGCTCGCGGCTTCGTCTTTCATAATGGCGTCGCTATTTTCTGCGCGGCAGGTGATTTCCACCTGAATGCCATTGGGGTCGTACATATATACCGAGTGAACAAAGCCGTGGTCGATGGGGCCAAGGCAGGTTTTGCCGGCGGCGTTTAAATAGTCCTGCCATTCGCGCAAGCTATCCAGCGATTCGGTTTCGAATGCCAGGTGCATGTCAAAGCTATCTTTACGGCCAAAATGCTCGGGCTTGGAAATTCCGGGTTCGTCAAAAAAGGCAATGTAGTTCCCGTCTGCCATTTCAAAAAAGATATGCAAGAAGTGGCGATTGCGGCCGAGGTTTTCGCCAAAGTCGATGTCTTCTTCAAAGGCAGCGGCGAGTGTTAAGCCGAGAAGGTCTTCATAAAACCAGCGTGTTTGCTCAGCATCTACACAGCGATAGGCGGCGTGATGAATGTTTCCCAGGGCCTGAAGTGGTTTGTTCATCGCCTGTGGTTCTCCCATTTTTAATTATCGTTTTTAGTATTGGCCAGCTGATTGCAATAAGTCAATATACTTGACAATAATGAATCATGTTGATTGTATAAGCAAGAACTAGCAGGCCTCTGCAATACACCCCTTGAGGGTTCGCTGGCTTGTGTAGTGGCTCCCTAACAGCGCAGATAAAGAGAAGAATATGGCGATGTCTCGAGACTGGATGCAGATACGTAGCGAGTTGGTGGATTTCTTGGAGCAGGAGATTTATCCGCGCGAGCCGCTATTGCAATCTGCCGATAAAACCCTTGCCGAGGCGGAATTGGCCGCGCTGGTTAAGAAGGCCAAGGCACAGCACTTATGGGCCTTTGGTCACCCCGAAGAGATCGGCGGTATGGGCTTGCCGTTTTTGGAATACGCCTACCTGAATGAGGTTATCGGCCGCTCGGAATTCGCTCAGCGCATTTTCGGCACGTATTCCTTGCAGGACTCCATCATGCTGAATGCCTACGCGTCAGACAGCCAGCGCGAGCGTTATTTACTGCCGCTGGTTGCCGGTGACATCAACCCCAGTTTTGCGATGACCGAGCCAGGCATTTCCAGCTCCGACCCCACGCAGCTGCAGACCACCGCCGAATTAAAAGACGGTTATTGGCATATTAATGGCCGCAAGTGGTTTACCACCGGCGCCGATATTGCCGCCTACACCACGGTAATGTGCCGCACCGAAACACAGGCGCCCGACCACAGCGCATTCAGCATGATTATTGTGCCAATGGGTACGCCGGGCTATTCCATCCTTCGGGATACGCCGGTGCTGGGCATCGCGGGCGGCCACTTTGAGGCCGAATATGTGAATGTGAAAGTGCCTGCCGACAACCTGTTAGGTGAGCGCGGCGCGGGTTTTAAAATCGCCCAGCGGCGCCTCGGACCCGGGCGAATCTTCCATTGCATGCGCTGGCTCGGTCAGGCCCAGCGCGCCTACGACCTAATGTGTAAGCGCTTGCTGTCGCGCAGTGCGTTTGGTTCTGGCCTCGCCGATAAACAGTTAATGCAGCAGCATGTGTTCAACAGTTACCAGGATATTCAGGCCTGCCGCCAGCTAACTTTGCATGCCGCTAAGCGCATCGACGCGGGCGATATTGCCAGAGTGGAAATTGGCGCAATTAAAGTGGCCGGTGCCGGCATGTTGCACCGGGTAATTGACCGCGCTATTCAGGTTTATGGGGCCGAAGGCCTTACCGACGACACTCCGCTAAGCCGCATGTATCGCCATGCCCGCGAAGCGCGGCTCTACGACGGCCCGGACGAGGTGCATGTTCAGTCGGTGGCGAAGCAACTGCTGCGAGCCTATGAAAAAGGTCAGGGCTGGGACTTCGGCCAGCGCGATGCCGAGTTTGCGTCATGACGGATATGGCCTTAGTCCGCTTGCTGGAAGAATGCCTGTCCGGGCATTGGCAGAGTAGCGTGACCATCGACAATGTTAAGCAATTAACGGGCGGCGCAGCGTCGCAAACCACCGCGTTTGATGCCTGGGCAGAGGGCACGTTGCAGCCGCTGATCTTGCGTTGTGGCGACGATGAACACCAGTTTGAAAATGCCCTGACCAAACCCACCGAAGCCAGTTTGCTGGAGTTGGTGTATCAGCAGGGCTTGCCGGTGCCGGAAGTGATCGCTCACATACCGGCCAGTGACGTGAGCGGTGCCGGCTTTGTGATGCGGCGGCTCGCAGGCGAGGCACTACCTAAGCGCATTCTTACTGACGCGCGTTTTGCCACTGCCCGTGAGCTACTGGCTGGTCAGTGCGGCGCTGTTTTGGCGTCTTTGCACAATATTGATCCGCGTCGCGCCGCTATGCTGGAGTCAGTGTCGGTAGAAGACGACGTGCTGCGTTACCGGGAACGCTATCGGGAATTTGGCCAGTGTTTGCCGGTGTTTGATTTGGCCTTTCGCTATTTATTGGACACCCCGCCAACGCCGCGCCAAGCCGCCATCGTGCACGGCGATTTTCGCAACGGCAATATCCTGGTGGACGAGCAGGGCCTGAGCGGGGTGCTGGATTGGGAGTTGGCGCATATCGGCAACCCGATAGAAGACCTCGGCTGGCTGTGTGTGAATTCCTGGCGTTTTGGCCACGTCGACAAAGCGGTGGGCGGCTTTGGTGACAAGCGTGCCCTGTTGGAAACCTATAACCGCGGCCGCGAAACCGATGTTACTGAGCGGGAGCTGGCCTATTGGGAGGTGTTTGGCGTGCTGAAATGGGGGGTGATCTGCCTGTATCAGAGCGCCATTCATTTGCAGGGTAAGCAGCGTTCGGTTGAGCGGGCGGTGATCGGCCGGCGCTTGTCTGAGTGCGAGGCCGACCTTATTCGGCTGCTGAAGGAGCGTTAATCATGGCTATTGAGCATCCCAGTGCCGAGCAATTACTGGAAGCGGTTAGTGAGTTCTTAAAACAGTCGATACTGCCCGCCGTGGACGCGCCAGCCCTGTCATATCAATTGCGGGTGGCAATCAACGGCCTTGGTATTGTCGGTCGCGAGTTGAACGCGGGGGGAAGTCAGCAGCGCGACGAGCAAGTTTTGCTCGCTGAATTTCTCGGCCAACAGGGCGAGTTGGCAACACTGCGTGAACAGCTTCGCGACCACATTGAGGGCAGCGACGCGCCCCACCGCGACCCGGCTTTGCTGGAAATGTTGCAAAAAATCAGCGACGCCAAACTGGCTATCGACAACCCGAAATATCAACCGGTGCCGCCATCAGGTGCGGGCATTCGGTAATAACCTGAACGTGTTTTAACAAGCAATACAACAATAAGGAGAACAACATGGATATGAATAACAAAGTGGCACTGGTTACCGGCGGCGCGTCGGGCTTGGGAGAGGCGACCGTACGCGCCTACGCTGCCAAAGGCGCCAGGGTTGCCATCTTCGATATGAACGAGGTTCGCGGTAACGCCTTGGTGGAAGAGTTGGGCAGCGACCGCGCGGCGTTTTACAACGTCAACGTCGCGGATGAACAGTCGGTGGCCTCGGCCATCGATGCCCTGGTTAAAAAGTTTGGTGGCCTGCATATCTGTAACAACTACGCCGGCATTGGTAACGCGATTAAAACCCTTGGCAAGCAGGGCGTGTTTCCGCTCGATGCCTATAAAACCGTTATCGATGTGAATTTGATTGGCACCTTTAATGTTGCCCGCCTCGCTGCAAAAGCGATGGCTGACGCGGCGCCGTACCAGGACAACGCCCGTGGCGTCATTATTAATACCGCTTCGGTTGCCGCCTACGAGGGGCAGGTAGGGCAAGTGGCCTACAGTGCATCAAAGGGTGGTGTAGTTGGCATGACCTTGCCAATGGCGCGCGACCTTGCCAGTTACGGCATTCGTGTAAACACCATTGTGCCGGGTCTTATTCATACGCCGCTGTTTGAGACTCTGTCGGAGGTGGCATACAAGTCGCTGGAAGCCAGTGTGGTTAACCCGCAGCGTTTGGGTCGCCCAGAGGAAATTGCTCACCTGTCGGTGATGATCGCTGAAAATGAATACATGAACGGCGAGTGTATTCGTCTCGACGGTGCCATTCGTATGCAGCCGCGCTAATCGCGCGGTACTCCTTCTATAAAGCAACGGCGAGGCGACAGCCATGTTTACTAATTTTAATCAGTACCACGCCTTTCATGCGCAGCGTCGCAGCGACGCCATGATGCTGCAAGACGACAGCCAGACACTAACCTTTGGCCAGGCCTGGGACTACGTGGGTACCATAGCCGGCGCCATGCAAGGCCAGGGCATTTGCAAAGGCCAACGCGTGGGCATACTGGCAAAAAACTCTGTCGACAATTTGTGTGTATTCCTCGCCTGTGCGCGCATTGGCGCGATTGCGGTGGGCCTCAATTACCGACTGAGTGAAGGCGAGCTGGAATATATCGCCGACGACGCGCAGCTGGTCGCGCTGTTTCTCGACGCAGAGTTCGACAGTCTGTGCGGGCCTGTAATGCAGGCACTGCCGCGCATTTACCTGGCGCCGACAGCGGGGCAAGACGACCTTAAAAACTGGTGCAAGGGAGCGAATGCCGCCGCCGAGGTGGATATTGCAGGCGACGATATCCTGTTTCATATGTACACCAGCGGCACCACCGGCCGCCCAAAGGGCGTGCTGATTAGCCATAGCAATGTGCTGCTGAATAGTTATCAGGCGTCAATGAGTACCGGCGTGTGGCCGGCCGAAAACGACAAGGCCTTGGTGATTGCGCCCACCTTCCATGCGGTGGGCTTGGTGGGAGCGATGCTCGGTGTGATATACGGCTCGGCGATGGTGATTCACCGCGACTACGATCCGGTGGGCATGATCGAAACGCTGGCCAACGAGAAGATCACCACCGTGGCAGTGATTCCGGTAATGCTGCAGTTTTCGCTGGCAATGGTCGAGAATATTGAGCGCTATGATTTCTCTGCGCTAAAAACCATTAACTACGGCGGGTCGCCCATTTCCGAAAGTTTGCTGCAGGATTGTATGCGCATATTTGGCTGCGACTTTGTGCAGGGTTACGGGCAAACCGAGGCGACGATGGGCCTGACGTTTCTCACTGCTGACGATCACCGCCGCGCTTTGGCGGGTGAGCCGGGACTGCTGCGATCCTGCGGTCGCGCGGTGTTTGCTACTGCGCTAAAAGTGGTCGATACCGACGGTGGTGAATGCGCGCCGGGCGAAGTAGGGGAGATACTCGCCAAGGGGCCGCAGATTATGCAGGGCTACTGGCAACGCCCCGAAGCGACCGCCGATACGATTGTTGATGGCTGGCTGCATACCGGCGATGCGGGCATTATCGATGAGCACGGCTATGTGTTTATTCAAGACCGCGTGAAAGACATGATTATCTCCGGTGGCGAAAATATTTATCCCGCGGAAATTGAAAATCTATTGATGTCGCACCCGGAAATTTCCGACGTGGCGATTATTGGTGTGCCCGACTCGCGGTGGGGGGAAGTGCCCCTTGCCGTTGTAGTCTCGGTGCCGGAGTGTGAAATCAGCCTTGCGGAAATGAAAACGTTCTGCGAAGGAAAACTGGCGGCATTTAAAGTACCTAAACATATCTGTTTTGTTCCAGGACTGCCGCGCAATCCATCGGGAAAAATTTTGAAGAAAGAACTCCGCGAAATGTTTGCCGAGCAATACCGGCTAGACAACAGCGAAATGGCGTAAGGGAGTTAGGACATGTCGACAGCAGAAACCATCAAGGCAGCGCGAAAACCCACTTCTGATATCGATCACCTGCCGGGAGATCGCGGGGCATTGCCAATTTTGGGTGACACCATACCGTTTCTTACCGACTACTTTGCCATGTCGATGGATAAGTATCGCAAGTATGGTCGAATTTTTCGCAGCAACGCGCTGCTGCAAAAAACGGTGGTAATGGTCGGGCCAGAAGCCAATGAAATATTGCTGAAAGACAGCGAAAAACTATTTTCCAGTAAGCGTGCCTGGGATCCTTTCCTGGATCGTTTGTTTCCCAACGGGCTGATGCTGATGGACTTCGCCGACCATAAACTCAATCGGCGAATACTGCAGTCGGCGTTTAAAAAAGATGTACTGGCAAAGTATGTCGATACCATGAACCCGATGATCGATCAGCGCCTTGCGCAGCTGCCTGCTGGGCAGCAGGTCATGTTTAAAGACGAGATTAAAGCGATCTTACTCGATGTGGCGGCCCAGGTATTTATGGGCGTCGATATTGGTGACGACGCGCAAAAAATTAACCGCGCCTTTGTTCACGCAATGGAGGCGTCGCTGGCTGTTGTAAAGTTGCCGATTCCCGGAACAACGTGGAAAAAAGGTTTGGATGGCCGCAAAACACTGGAACGTTTTGTCGAGCAACATATTCAGAAAAAACGCGAGCAGGAAACCGATGATTTCTTCTCGCAGTTTTGTCACGCCAAAGATGAAGATGGCAACTTCCTCGATGACAAAGCCGTTCGCGACCATATAATCTTTCTGCTGTTCGCGGCCCATGACACGACCACCAGCACGCTGTGTTCAACAATATATTTATTGGCAAAAAATCCTGAATGGCAGGAGAAATTGCGCGAAGAATTTGCCAGTATCGATAGCGACTCGCCGAGCTTTGACCAGCTTGCTGAGTTTTCCCTGGCGGGCTTTGTAATGCAGGAAACGCTGCGTATGTACCCGCCGGTGGCGGTGGTGCCACGGCGCACGGTGCGCGAAACGGAGATATTCGGCTACCGTATTCCAGCCAATACCTCTATTGGCATTTCGCCGCTGATGACTCACTACCTGGAGGAGTGGTGGAGTGAGCCCACGCGCTTTGACCCAATGCGTTTCTCGCCAGAGCGGGCCGAGCACAAAAAGCATTTCTACCAGTGGTTACCTTTCGGTGGTGGTAGCCACAAATGTATCGGCCTGAATTTTGCGGAGATTCAGGTGAAGATTGTGTTGTTTCATTTGTTAAAGCGCTACCGTATTGACGCGCAGCCCGGCTACGAAATGCCCTACAATCCGGTGCCGATTTCCTTCCCAACCGATGGCCTGCCGCTGCGCTTTATGCCGCTAGCGAAGTAGTTTGGCGGCGACCCAGCGCGCTGCCTCGTCGGCACTACCGGCGTGTGGCAGGTGCTGGATTTGCGGTTCAGCGATACCCACTGCGATTAATAAGCGTGCTCGATGATGGGCGTCGGTTTCATCGTGGCCCATGGCGACAAATAGCTGCGCGACAAAGTTCATTAGCAGTTGGTCGGCATGGTGCACGGCCGCGGCGACGGCGTTTTCTTCGCGCGCCCAATTGCGCATGACTTGATCCAGGCGTGAGAAATTACTGCTCAGCCAGAAGCTGATCAGCTCTTCAAACGCGCGCTCGGGTTTGTCGTGGGCACTTTGGCGAATGCGCTGATGAATGCTCTGCTGAAACTCGTCGGCCCAAAACGCCACCAGCGCCTCGATCAGTTGCGCCCGCCCTTTGAAGTGCCAGTAAAAGCTCCCCTTAGAAACACCCAGCTGCTGACATAGGCTGTCTATGGTCAGCGCTTTCACATTGCCTTCATTGGCCAGTGTTTCCAATGCAGCGTGAATAAACTGCGTTTTTGATTTGCGGCTTTTTTGTGGCTGCGGGTCGCCCATGCATCACCTGATTTAGTCAAATATATTGACAATGTTATTTCCGTACCATAGGGTATGGTATGTAGTGGTTGTACTCACAATAATCGATAAGAATGAGTAGACGCAATGTTTGTTGAGCAATTATCTGCAGCGCTGGTGCCCTACTATCTGCAAATAAAATTTTTCCATGTGGCTTGTGCCATGATCTGGTTGGCCAGCACATCGGTTGCCTATATCAATTACCTGCTGCCGGCGATTAAGGCCTGGCAGCGCGCGCCGGACGACGAGCGCTTGCTGCGTCAGCGCAATATTGCCATGGAGCGCTTTGATCAGGGCGTGGTACTGGAGCACGTGGCCTTTCCGCTATTGCTGCTAAGTGGTTTGTTGCTGCTGACGGCTGGCCCCTGGGGGCTGGCACATTTCTGGCTTAGCCTAAAGTTGTGCATCGTGGTGCTGGTGTTTCTGCCTATTGAGGCCATGGATTATTGGTTGTCGCATTTCGGTGGTAACAAGCGCGCTATTCGCGTGTCGGGGCAGGGGGATGTCGCCCTGAGCTACGAACAGGCCATCGCCCATCATTGGTTGTTCTTAGTAGTGAGTACGCCGGTAATTTCAGTCACCGGCTTATTGGTTCTTTACCTCGCGGTTGTTAAACCCGTTTAAAACGAGCGACTTGATAATGAATAATAAAATGTCTGCTGCGCCGTCCCCGCAAACGCTGAGCAAAATCGCCATTGCTATGGGGGCTTATGTTTTGCTGGTGATCTGGCCCTGTTTTGATGCCCTGCGCCTGTTTATTGCTGAAGACAACCGGGCGTTTAGCCTGCATCACTTAGCGGTGGCTGTAGGCAGTGCACTGGCGGTAACTATTTTTTCCCAGCGGGTGATGCTGTCGCTATGTCGGCCGCCCGTCGATAAAGCGGTTCACTTTGCGGAGGGGGAAGTGCGATGAACAAGGCAATGAAAACGCACTGCTTGTGTGGGCTGGTTATTGGTCAGTTGTTGGCGTTACCTGCAATGGCAGCAGAGCACAAGCGCGCCTCTCATATCGAAGAAGTGATCGTTACTGCGCAAAAGCGTTCCGAGTCGATTCAAGATGTTCCCATCGCGGTATCTGTGCTCAGTGCTGAGCGCATGAAAAATTCTGCCATCGCGTCTTTTGAAGATATTTCTCTGGCCAGCCCGAATACGGAAATTAATATGACGCCTGGTTATGTGCAGGTGGGTATGCGCGGCCTGAACTCGCCGATTAATGATGGCATGGAGCAGGCGGTAGGGATCTATGTGGACGGTATCTACTACGGCAAAATGGCTTTCCTGCAAGATGCCTTTCTCGATCTGGCCCGAGTGGAAATGTTGAAAGGGCCGCAGGGCACACTGTTTGGTAAAAATACGGTGGCCGGCGCAATAAGCATCAGTACCGCCCAACCTGAGGAAGAGTGGCGGGTATCGGCCAGCGCCGCTCATGGGCAGTTTTCCGGTGAAAAATATGACGCCATGATCAATGCGCCGCTGGTAGAAGACCGGCTCGCTCTGCGCGTCGCGGCAACCAGCGACCGCCGCGATGGCTATGTAAACAATGTGTTGCGCGGCACAGATGAAAAGCGCGTCGACAAAGAGGGGTTGCGCGCCAAGCTGTTGTTTACGCCGCTGGATACCTTGACGGCCGTGTTGACCTACTACCAAGGCGAGTCACGCGACAGCGGTCAGGGATGGGAGCCCTTCGTGCTGGGTGGCGACGCCGCTCTTGTACACGGTTTGTTTGACCCGAATCTGGAAGCCAACTTTGATTACCGCAGCCACGCCGACGCGCCGAATGAAAGCTGGAGCGACACCGAAGTGTGGAATCTGGAGGCGAACTGGGATGTCGCCGAGCACCGGCTAACGCTGATCGCCAGCGACGCGCGCGCCGAGGAATGGCTATATCTGGATGCCGATACGGCGTCGGCACCTATTGCCGACTGGGGACGAGAAACCGACTACAGTCAGCAAATGCTGGAGCTGCGTTTGAGTTCGCCACCGGGCAAGCTTGAATACTTAGTGGGTGCTTTTGCTTTTCAGTCTGACAATGACCTGACCGGCGAGCTGCGCATGCTGCCCAAGGGGCCGCTTCAGGGCTTGTTACTCCCTGCGCTCGGTTTGGATGATGTGACCGATCTGCTTGGCGGCGTGCTGACGCCATTGCTTGACCCCCTCGATAATCTATTGGGCGCGTTAACCACGGATGCCTTGCACCAACGTTTTATTCAACATACCGAAACCCTGGCGCTGTTCTCGCAACTCACCTGGAATATCACTGACCGATTGAGCCTGGTGGCGGGCTTGCGGGCATCGGAAGAAAAGAAAGCCGTAGACCTGGACCAGAATTATGAGCAAACCGGCTTGCTGTTGCAGTCCGCCTTCGGGGTGACCGAGTACCAGCTGAAGGACACGCGGGAAGAATCCAATATCGCCCCCAAGCTATCGATGAAATACAGCCTGGACGACGATTTGATCTACGCCAGCTATTCAGAAGGATTTAAAGCGGGAGGCTATAACCCGCTGGCACGCACGGCGGATGAGTCCGGCTTTGATCAGGAACGCGCCAAGGCCTATGAGCTGGGCTACAAGCTCACTGCCTACGACGGCGTGCTTACGATTAATACCGCGCTCTACCACACTGAGTTTAGCGATATGCAAATTCAGGCATTTATCGGTAACGGCTTTATTGTGAACAATGCCGCTAAGGCGACCACTGAGGGGGCGGAGATTGATATCAGTTGGCAGCCCTGGCGTGGCAGCCAGTTCTTTGCGAGTTGGGGCTATAGCGATGCCCGCTTCGACAGCTATAAAGACGGTCCCTGCCCGGCGTCATCCAATGAAGAAACCTGCGACCTGAGTGGATCGCAGCTACCCCGCGCACCAAAAATCAGTGCCACCGCCGGCTTTAATGTTGCCGTACCGTTGTGGCAGGAAAAAGTCGCCATGATGCTCGGCGCTGATATGAGCTGGCGCGACCGGATATTGTTTGACCTGGATGCCGACCCCATCGACAGCCAGGATGCGTATCATCTGATTAATCTTCATGCCGGCATCGTCGATCCCAATGGCCGTTGGCAATTTATGGGGCATATTAAAAACCTGGAGAACAAAACCATCCGCCATTTTGCCGCAGATATGCCCATCTTTAGTGGCTCTCATATGGGATTTTTGATGCCGCCCCGCATGTTCAGTGCTGAGCTGCGGTTCGCACTTTAGCGATTTTCTTGGAGTAATTAACGGTGCTGTGAAGCGATGGCTATTTTGCACCTCTCGCGCTTGCTAGGCTGGAAAAATTCTAACAAAAAGCCAGTAGTGCAGAGGCGCCATGACTTCCCGCAGAGACTTTATTCGTTCTAGTGCCGCCGTTGTTGCCTTGGGCGCCACGGCCTGTGGCGGCGGTGGAGGTGGCGCCGGCAGTACAAATAATGATGAGGCTAACGACATTATTATGTCGGGGGTTTCGTCGACAGATACTCCCCAGCCCGATCTTCCCCCGGCACCCGCGGAGCTACACTTGCTCAAACGCGCCACGTGGGGGCCTACACCGCAAAGTATGCAGGCAGTGGCGGAAGCTGGTGCAAATGCCTGGCTTGAGCAGCAGCTGTCGATGTCGGCTGCGCGCGACGCGGACGTTGAGGCAGAGGTTAATTTCCGCTGGCCTACGGTCAACTACGACGGCTGCCGTCTTGCTCAGCTCAATGATGATCGCCGGGCGATGCGAGAGCTGCGCAGTGCGACGCTGTTTCGGCGGGTTTTTAGCCGTCGCCAGTTGTTTGAGGTGATGGTCGATTTTTGGAGCGATCACTTCACGATCTATCACGGAGATGGCATTGCGCGTCATATGAAGACGGTGGACGATCGCGATGTTATTCGGGCAAACGCGCTGGGAAGTTTTCGCGGCTTACTTAATGCGTCAGCTAGAAGCCCGGCAATGTTGGAATACTTGGATAATCGTCGCTCCACCAAAAAGCACCCCAACGAAAATTACGCCCGCGAACTGATGGAGCTACACACATTGGGTGTGGGCGGCGGGTATACCGAGGACGATATCTGGGAAGTTGCTCGGGCATTTACCGGCTGGGGTATTCAAACCGATGGCGACGACCGTTTGTGTTTGGCGAATAACCACCACGGCTTTCTATTCGACGACGAACAACACGATAGCAACGAAAAGCGCGTACTGGGTCGCACCCTGCCAGCAGGCAGAGGCATGGAAGATGGTGAGCAAGTGCTGGATATCCTCGTCGCCCACCCTTCAACGCGGCGATTTATTGCCAGTAAGTTATACCGGCGATTTGTGCGCGATTCTGCTGCGCCGGAGGCCTTTATTTCCTCGGTAGCGGCAGCCTGGGGGGAGCATGGTGATATTCCAGCAATGCTTCGAGCGGTATTTAGCAGCGAGGAATTTCATAACGCGGCAGACGCAAAGCTGACACGGCCACAAGAGAGCGCAATTGCGCTGGTGCGCGCTCTGGAACCGGAGATGAATGACAGCCTCACCTTGTCGGATTTATTGCGGGCCTCGGCTATTCCCGATCTCTACAGTATGTTGGGCTTGGCGAATATTGATGCCCTGCCCGAACTCGACTTTGGCTTGCTGGACCCGCTGGATATTGACCTGAACCCGACCTATGAAGGGCCGAATAGCGACAGCATGATCTCGCGTACTGGCCATGTTCCCTTTCAGTGGCCTAGCCCCGACGGCTACCCGGATAGCGAGGGCTACTGGGCCAGTGTTAATGGCCTACTCGAGCGTTGGCGCCACGTTATCAGTGTCGCGGGGCAGTCCCGCAGCGAGGGCGTGAGTAACGCCGCTTGGGCTGCAGACCAGCAGGAGGAGCCCGGCGAGGCACTGGCGGCCATGCGCCGGAAGTTGCTGATGCGCGATATCGACGACGCGACGGCCAGCCGTTTGCTGGCGGCTGCCCAGACTCACGCGAGCGGCGAACGCGCGGCATCCACCGAACAATTTTGGCGGCGCTTAATGGCGCTGTTGCTGATCTCTCCCTATGCCCAACGGCGTTGATGGACTTCGGTAGTAAAAGAAAGGAAATACGATGACTTATACTCGCCGAGAACTTTGGAATACCCTCGTCGATAGTGAGGTGAGCAGGCAGAGCCAGTTTACCTCGGCAAAACACACCCTGGTTGTGGTGTTTATGCGCGGCGCGGTGGACGGCTTGAATGTTGTGGTTCCCCACGGCAGCGACGACTACTACGCGCGCCGTCCGGTGGTGAGAGTGCCGCGGCCGGATCAATCCAACGGTGCCTTGGATCTGGACGGTTTTTTCGGTTTACACCCGTCGCTGGCTGGGCTGCTGCCCGCCTGGCAAAACGGCCGTATGGCCGCTGTTCACGCCGCTGGGTCGCCCCATGAAAGCCGTTCACATTTTGATGCTCAGGCGATTATGGAAAGTGGTGTTCAAGACCCCAGTGCGACCTTAACCGGGTGGCTTGGTCGACACATTGCGCATACTCACAGCGGCCCGTCGGCGTCGCCGTTTCGCTCGGTAGCCATCGCCTCTGCGGCACCACAGAGTTTGCAGGGCTCGGTGCCGCCACTGGCGCTGGCGCAGTTTGACCGTTTCAATTCGATAGTGAAGCAGGGCGATGACTTCCTGGACGCCGTGCGCAGCATGTACGGTGACGAGACGGCGTTGGCGATTCAAAGCCGTTTGTCGTTGGATGTAGTGCAGGCGCTTGCCGCCGCCGATCCCGCGTCACTTGAGCCCCAAAACGGCGCGCAATACGCCAACAATGCCTTTGCCCGAAATATGCGTAAGGCTGCACAGTTGATTCGCGCGGACATAGGCAGTGAATTTATCAGTGTTGATATTGGTGGCTGGGACACCCATGTGAATCAGAACGGGGCGTTGCGCAATAACCTGGCGGCAATGGGTGATGGCTTAGCGGCTTTCATGCAAGACCTCGGCGACGCCATGTCGCGAGTGACGGTGGTAACAATGAGTGAGTTTGGTCGCCGCGCGACAGAGAACGGGTCGCTGGGTACCGACCACGGTCACGGCAACGCCATGTTGCTAATGGGCGCCGGCGTCAACGGCGGGCAGGTTGTCAGTGACTGGCCCGGCTTGCAAGACGATGACCTCGATCGCGGTGACCTGCAGGTCACCACGGATTACCGCCAGGTGTTGTCGGAGTTGCTGCAGACCCAAAGCAGTCGTCTCGATATCGCCAGGGTATTTCCCGGATACAACTACCCCGGCGGACTTGGTCTTTTTCGCTAAATTATAAATCGCGAGCGTTGATGTAGGCCTGCTCGGAAATATGGTGGTAGTTTTTCGCGCCTTCCAGGAATTGCTTCCAGCTGGTGTAAACCCGCTGGGTGAGTTCATCAGTTTGCGCCAGCTCCGCCAGGTAGTCGTCAGAGGTTTCGTGCAGCGCGCGAATGACATCATCGGGCAGCTTGCGTAGCTGCACGTCGTGTTGCTCTACCAATTCCTGTAAGGCGTTATTATTGCGCGCGGTATATTCGTCTAGCATGTCGGCGTTGGCGTAGCGCGCCGCAACCTCAACAATGGCTTGCAGGTCTTCGGGCAGAGCTTCAAAAGCCTGCTTGTTCACGATTAGTTCGAGAGTCGAGCCGGGCTCATGCCAGCCTGGATAATAGTAATAACGCGTGACCTCGTGAAAGCCGAAGGCCAGATCGTTGTAGGGTGCCACCCACTCGGTGGCGTCGATCACGCCGGTTTGCAACGAGGTGTACAGCTCGCCGCCCGGCAGCGTTACCGAGGTGCCGCCCAGGCGGTTTAATACTTCACCGCCCGAGCCGGGAATACGCATTTTCAGCCCTTTGAGGTCGTCGACCGAATTAATCTCTTTGTTAAACCAGCCCGCCATTTGCACGCCGGTATTGCCGCCGGCCATGGGGATCAAATTAAAGGGGGCATAGGCCTCGCGCCACAATTCCAAGCCGCCGCCGTGGTAGAGCCAGCCATTCATTTCCTGTGCGCTCATGCCAAACGGCACAGCGGTGAAGAAGATTGATGAGGGCAATTTGCCCTTCCAATAATAGGCCGCGCCGTGGCCCGCCTGAACGCTACCAGCAGAGACGGCATCGAACACGCCGAGGGCAGGAACCAGTTCACCGGCGCCATAAACGCTGATTTGCAGGCGGCCGCGGCTCATCCGGTTGACGACCTCGGCAAACTTTTCTGGTGCGGTGCCCAGGCCGGGAAAGTTTTTCGGCCAGGTGGTGACCAGTTTCCATTGATACACTCGCTCACCGCCCAGGGCGGCAGTTCGCGCGTTGTCATCGGCGACATAGTGTCGGCTGCGCTCGCCCACATAGAGCCAGCTCATGGCGACCAGCGCGGCAACCAGGGCCAGAATAATGAGCGGGGTAGTGCGCGCGTTTGAAGAGCGGTTCATAGCGTTACCTTATTATTGTTGTGAGCCGGTGCGATTACAGCAGCTCCAGATTGGCGTACTGCAACACCAGCCATTTGCTGCCTTCGTCCTCAAAATTTACCTGTACCCGAGCGCTGGCGCCCTGCCCCTCGAAGCTGAGCACGGTGCCCGCACCAAAAATACTGTGCAGCACGCGCTGGCCCAGGGCGATACCACAGTCGGCGGCGGCCTGAGCAGCAATATTGCCACTGGCAAAGCTGCTCGGACGGGTCACAGTATTGTTAATACGCACTTCGTTGATGAGGTCATTGGGAATCTCGCGGATGAAGCGCGACAGGCTGTTGAAGTTCTCTTGCCCGTGCAGTCGCCGCGACTCGGCGTAACTCAGAAACAACTGCTGCTCGGCGCGAGTAATACCCACATAGGCGAGGCGACGTTCTTCTTCAAGGCGTGCGGGGTCGTCCATCGACATCTTGTGGGGGAACAGGTTTTCCTCGACGCCCACCATAAACACGATGGGGAACTCCAGACCTTTGGCGGAGTGCAGAGTCATCAGTTGAATGCTGTCCTCGTGCTCGTCGGCCTGCTGTTCACCGGCATCGAGGGCCGCTTGGTCGAGGAATTCGCGCAGCAAATCGGCATCCGGGTCTTCCGGGGTAAAGCTGCGCGCGGCGCTGACCAATTCCTGCAGGTTTTCTATGCGCGCCTGACCCTTCTCGCCTTTTTCCTTTTGGTGGAAGGCGATCAGTCCGGCTTTGTCGATGACTAAATCCACCTGCTCATCCAGCGACTGGTCACTGCTCTGTTCGGCGAGGTCTTCGACCAGTGACAGGAAGCCGCGCAGGGCGTTGCCGGCGCGCGCGGTTAGGGCGCCGTTTTGAATCATCGCCATGGCCGATTGCCACAGCGACAGTTGGTGGTCGCGAGCGTATTCACGCAGCATTTCCACCGTGCGATTGCCGATGCCGCGCGTGGGCGTGTTGATCACCCTTTCCATGGCGGTGTCGTCGTCGCGCAGGGCGATCAAGCGCAAATAGGCGAGGGCGTTTTTAATTTCCAGGCGGTCATAGAAGCGCTGGCCGCCGTAGATGCGATAGGGTTGGCCGCTGCGAATCAGCGCCTCTTCCAATACCCGCGACTGGGCATTGCTGCGGTATAAAATACCGATGTCGGCGCGGCGATAGTCCTGGCGGAGCAACTCGTCGATACGGTCGGTCACAAAGCGCGCTTCGTCCTGCTCATTGAACGCGGCAAACAGGGTGATGGGCTCGCCGTCTTCGCCGCTGGTCCAAAGCTCTTTACCCAGCCGCTGACTGTTGTTTTTGATCACCGCATTGGCGGCACTGAGAATGGTGCCGGTGGAGCGGTAGTTCTGCTCCAGGCGAATAATGCGGGTATCGGCAAAGTCCTTCGAGAACTGCTGAATGTTCTCAATGCGCGCGCCGCGCCAGCCGTAAATGGACTGGTCGTCATCGCCCACGGCGGTAATGGGCATGCCATTGCCGGCAAGAATCTGCAGCCAGGCGTATTGCACGGCGTTGGTGTCCTGGAACTCGTCGACCAGCACATGCTTAAAGCGCTGTTGATAGTGGGCGAGTACCGCCGGGTTGTCGCGCCATAACTCCAGAGCGCGGAGCAGCAACTCGGCAAAGTCGATAACCCCCTGCTGCTGGCAGATCTCCTCGTAGCGCCGATAAACCTTCAACATGGTTTGCAGGTACAGGTCGCCACCGGGGTCATCAATGTGGGCGCTGCGTCGGCCCTCGTCTTTGTGGCCGTTGATAAAGTAACAGGACTGGCGCGGTGGCCAGCGCGAATCATCCAGTTGCAGTTCGCGGTGGATGCGCTTCATCAGCCTAAGTTGGTCGTCGCTGTCGAGAATCTGAAAATTCTCCGGCAGACCGGCTTCGCGGGCGTGGGCCTTCAATAGGCGGTGGGCAAGGCCGTGAAACGTGCCCACCCACATACCACCTTGCAGGCTGCTGCCCAGCAACTCCTCAATACGGCCGCGCATCTCCCGCGCCGCCTTGTTGGTAAAGGTAACCGCCATAATGCTGTACGGCGACAGGCCCTCTACCTTTATCTTCCAGGCTATGCGGTGAACCAGCACGCGGGTTTTGCCACTACCGGCCCCCGCCAGCACCAGTGTGCCAGGGCTATCAGCGGTTACTGCGTCGCGTTGCGCGTCGTTGAGTTGATCGAGAATATAAGATACGTCCATGGGCGGCTATTCTATCGGGAATGGCCGACGCTGGCACCTGACTCTCAATCATCTATGCGCTGGGGAGTATGGGTTCAACCGATACAGGCGTGCCATTGAGGCGGGGGACATTCGATAGGGGATCGACGTCGTCATTGGAGACGAGTAAGTTGCGGTTAACGCCGCCATGGTGGCGACTGCTACCCCGACTAGCGTTAAACGTCCGATAGCCCCAGCCATGCTCCATGACGGCGACACCGCTGCGCACTTCGTCGGACAGCCTTATCTCGGCCTCAATACTGCCGCTGGCCGAAGACAGCTTCACTTTTTGGCCATCGATTAATTTCAGTGCTTCACCTTCTTTGCGATTGATCTCGACGTTGTTGCCTGTCATCTCGCGTGAATTCATACCTTCCATGCTGGTTTCGATAGACCAGGAGTTCATCATTTTCATGCGCCGTCGGGAGATAAGTTGAAATGGTCGCAATGGGTTGTGTGTTGCTGGTTCTGCGAGGCGATGCCGTAGCACCTTCACAAATGCGGAGGGCGCTAGGTCTATGTGACTATTTTGTTCACGTAACTTACTAAATAGCAGGCCGAATTCCGGACGTTCGGTAGGGTCGCCTATGCCGTGGGTAGCATCGACAATATCGCGCCAGCGAATCTGTGAGTTGCTATGTATTAACAGCCTTGCCATAAGCATTGGGTTAATCGTTAGCTGGTTCCAGCCGGTCCATTTGGCCAGATGTTTGCTAGCCTTGATCAGTGGATTCAGCCAAGCCTTGCCGGGTATCAGTGGTTTTCCCATTGCCAGGGTTAGGTCGCGTAGAAATTCCCACTCATATCGCATTCCCTGTGGTGGTGATACCGCCGCTCGGCTTAGTTGTGCTCGCGGGCTGGGGCTCAACGCTTGAATTAAGGGATTGATCTCTGTGCGCTCCAGAAAATGGTCGCCGGGAATTAGCCAGTCGGCGTGGCGATGGCTTTCTCGCTGGAATTGGTCGATCACCACCAGGCAATCCAACTGCGCCAAGGCTGCATCTAGAGCGTTGCCGTCTGGGCCGGAGACTACCGGATTGCCGCTGTTGATAATCATGGCGCGAATCTGCCCAGGGCCCGGCGTGGTGATTTCCTCGGGAAGCTCCGCGAGGCTATGTGCTCCGGCTACATTTTTGTTGCCGCGTACACGACTGACGGCCTCTGAGTGGGGAAATAGGGTGTCGCCGACATCCAGCAAATCTAAAATACCGCTAACATAGTAAAGTCCTCCTTCGCTTTCGACGCGCCCGGTGATGTAGTTCAGGACCTTTACCAACCACAGTGCTAGCACGCCATTACGCCCTTGGCTGACTCCTGTTCTGGCAATGGCCATAGCGCTGGGTGCGCGGGCAAAATCTCTAGCCAGTGTTTTAATGTCATTCAATGGCACATCGCAGCAGGCACTGAGCGCATCAAGGTCTGCTGTTGCCGCGATGGCTTGGATGGTATCTAGACCTTTGAGAATGTCGTTGCGTTGGGGGGTGTGCCAGCCGTTTTCCAGAATCAGTTTTATCATGGCGAGCACCAGCGCCCAGTCGCTCTCTGGCAGCGGAGCAATGTGGCGAGTCGCTTTCGCCGCGCACTCTGTCCGGCGTGGATCGACCACTACCAGTTCGGCGCCTGCCGCTTTGCGAGCGAGTACGCGTTTCCAACCATCCGGCGAATAGCCGATCCAGCACATGGTGCTGATCTGTGGATTGGTGCCGATCAGCAGATAATAGTCGCAGTGATCAATATCTGCTTGAAGACTCACCCAAGCATTGCCGTACATGGCGTCGGAGACCACATGAAGGGCGTTCTGATCTACCGACCCCACCCAGAATCGACTCTCTGTGCCGATCGCATCCAGCAACATGGTATGAAAAAGTGCGCTACCGAAGTTGAAGCCATTGGGATTGCCGGTGTAGCTACCGATGGCATTGGGACCATGCTGATCGATCAGGCGGTTGAAGCGGGCGGCGATATCCGTAATTGCCTCTTCGTAGCTGGCAGCAACATAGCGGTCGCCTACGCGTTTCATTGGCGTGGTAATTCGGTCGGGATGACGGAGCGACAAGTGCGACTTGGCGCCCTTGATGCAGTAGTCACGCCAACTGTAGGGATTGTTCTTGTCTGGCTCGACTTTCAGTACTCGGTTGCTGTCAGTGGTGACCGTTAGCCCACAGCCCTGTTCGCAAATGCCGCAGATCGTATGGCAAGTTTTCATCGTCAATTCCTTTTGTTTTTATTAAATGAGGACTGATGAGATGACCATACTAGGTATGTACCAAAACGATGTCAAAAAGAAACTATTTCCAGGTGTGAATAAAAATGAATGCGCAACCCGTGTCTACCTGTAAAGTATGCATAGGGTACAATCGCGTTATATCTGCCAGTTTGAGTGTGTCGTGAAACCCAGAAATATCATCCGCGCCATTGAAACCAGCCGCGAGGCCATGCGCCGCAGCGAGCGCAAGGTGGCCGACTATATCCTCGCCAATCGCCGCGAAGTGATTCATATGCGCATTGTTGATCTGGCGCAGGAAGCCCACGTTAGCGAGCCAACTGTGGTGCGCTTTTGTCGAGCGGTCGGTTGCGACGGTTTTCAGAATTTCAAAGTGGCCCTGGCTCAGCATGTGGCGCACAGTCCTGAATATGAGGCGGTGAGCTACGGCGATGAAGACAGTGCTCGGCAGTACACCTTTAAGGTTTTCGACGCCACTATGGAAGCGCTTAAGCGGGTGCGCGACAGCATAGAAGTGGATGCCATTGAAAAAGCGGTGGAGCTGCTCAGCAATGCGCGCCGGGTGGAGTTTTACGGTTTTGGTGCTTCGGCAGCGGTTGCCCACGATGCTCAGCACAACTTCTTTCGCCTGCAAATCAGCGCCAGCGTCTATGCCGACCCCCACGTGCAGGCCATGTCGGCGATGTCCCTGCACGCCGACGATGTGGTGGTGGCTATCTCCCAGTCCGGCCGTACCCGGGCCTTGCTAGATGCCATCAAACTGGCCAAGAACAACGGCGCGCCGGTTATTGCCCTGGCGCCGTCTGGCAGTCCTATCGCAGAGCTGAGCGACCTACCAATCTACGTAGATGTCGATAACGACAAAGGCGCTTATACGCCGCTACCTTCACGGCTGGCCCATATGACTGTGCTCGATATTTTGGCGGTGGGTATTTCCGCCAGCAAAGCCGGCTTGCGCGAGCACCTTGAAAGTATTGAGCAGGGCCTGCAGTCGTTGCGCTTGGATGGGCCGGATAGTTAATGTTGCCAGATCAAGACTCTTCTATACCCCAGTCTTGGGGCCAGGCAGAAGGAATGTCTTGATAGATGGCTTCGCGGCCGTCGCGGCGCGCGGCTTTCTTCTCTTCTAGGTTTGTGGTGATGCCTAGCATAATCTGGTTGCGATTCTCTAACTCCATCGCCGCCTCTAAACCAGGTACTTCAAGGTTCGCCCAGCAGGTTTGCTTGGTCATCGCTAGGCCGTGGGGGCTCCATTTGCACATAGCGCTAGCGATATCCAGCGCGCGCGCCAGGACTTGGTCGGCAGGCACAGTTTCGCTAACTAGACCAATTCTCTCCGCTTCCTGGGCGCCTACATTGCGTCCGGTGAGTAAAATTTCATTTGATCGGGAAGCACCTATTAATCGAGGTAAAAGCCAACTTACGCCTAGCTCAGTGCTGGTTAAGCCATTCACTATTCCAGTGCTATTAAATACCGTATTGTCAGCGCAAATCCGCACATCTGCGCCAAGAGTAAGGCAAAAGCCGCCCCCGTAGGCGACGCCATTTACCGCTGCAATGATGGGTTGTGGAATTCTACGCATCATCGGGACGACCTTAGAAAAATGCTCGATGGCACGCATGGCCAATCTGGGAACGGTTAAGCCATCAATATTTGGGATAACACCGGAATTATCGAGGTCGAGGCCTGAGCAAAATCCTCTGCCTTCACCTGTCATAATGACGACTCGCGTGCTGTTGTCCTGGCCGACTCTTGTCAGGGCATCCGCAATACCACTCATTAGCTCCGCGTTCATTGCGTTAAGCTTTTCTGGCCGATTGAGCCGGATAACACTGATATATTTTTCGGGTCTTTCTAGTTTCACGCACTCATTGCTATTCATGTGTTGACCTTTTTATTGAAGATTATGATTAGTGTTGACGATATGCATTGACGCAGTATCGGTAGGCTTAATGCGCCAGCGGCTGAGGCAATAAGTCAGCCGTCTAAAATGAGGCTGGCAATGTGGTTTTTCAGTTCTTCCATTCTTTGAGAAGCGGGGTAGCTTGGGTCGCTAACCCAGCTCAAGATAATCCCGACCGCTGCATTTACCGTGAGGTCGGCAATAAAGCTCTCATCAAAATCATCCCTCGTATCACTACATTTTTTGCATTCACTGAAGTAGTGAACAGCGGACTGTCGAAATTCAGAGAACTTGCCCGAGTAAGAAGAGAGGCGCATTGTCATGTTTTGAATCAGTTGAATAAACGCACCCATTCTCTCGCCGGTATACGCAGTGAAAGGCATGCTTAGCTGAGTAAACGTTTCGTCTATCCGTGCCCGAGTGCCTGCAACTTCACTTAGGGTGTTGGTAAAAGCAGCAATAGCTCCGGTAAACATGACTCTTTGGCTTACGCTATCGAGAATCTCTTCTTTGCTGGAAAAGTGGCTATAGAGCGTCTTTCTCGCAACGCCTGCTTCCTGGCAAAGGGCTGTAACGGTTATCTCTTGGAAGCCCATTCTGCCAAGCAACTCCAGGTAGGCATCAATAATTTTTAAACGGGTCTGTTTCTTACGACTGACGCTCGCCGTCATGTAGGTTTCCTTAAAACTCTTATTAATCAGTGCCTTGCAGTAGTTTTCAGAGGTGCGCAAGGAAAAGTAGACTGTCGGTCTACTTTGGGTATAATTAGGTAGACTACTAGTCTACTTGCAGTTGTCCTAGTTGGCGAGCCTTGCTTGGTGTGAGGTTTCTCAGAGAACGATAAATACAGAGACTGCAAAGTGGAAAGCCCCATCTGCTGAAGGACATAGCTATGACGAAATGCCCGTATCACAACCTTTTGGACCCTGATTTTTACGCCGAGGGCAATCACCATGCTGCGTTAGCAGAAGTAAGAGCCGCGAGCGGAGAGCTGGCCGATCTAGAAGATCCGCTTACCGGTACGCCATATCGCGCTGTGATGAAACGCGGACTTGCCGACAAAATCTGCAAGGAGCCGCTGATATTTTCGAGTGAGCGAATGACCGCAGTGCCAAAAGAAATGCCTGAAGAAGAAATGGCAATGCAGCGGTTGATGATTGTCAATATGGACCCGCCTAACCATATCAAATACCGCCGTATTGCTCGAAAAGCGTTTACGCCAAAAGCTGTGGAATCCTACGAGGCGCGCTTCAGAGAGGTCGCTAAGGAAGTGGTCGATAAGGTGGCGCCAAAAGGGCGTTGTGAATTTGTTTCGGAGGTTGCGGCGGAACTCCCCCTTATCGCGATTATGGAGCTTTGCGGGATTGGCATGGAGCACAAACAACAATTTTTTGACTGGACCAATACCATGTTCTTCACAGAAGACGAAGACATGAGTGGTGACGACAGTGCAATGGCGGCGCAGGCTGCTGCAATGGAGGTGTATGCCTTTGCTGCCGCCCTAGCCGAAAAGCATAAAAGCGAGCCGTTGACAGATATTGTCGGTGCGTTGCTAGACGGCGAAGTCGATGATGAAAAGCTAACCGCTGAGGAATTCCAGCTATTTTTCCTCATGCTAATCGCTGCGGGGAACGAGAGCACTCGATCAGTAACTGCTCACGGTATGCGTTTGCTCATTGAAAACCCGGATCAGCTCCAGAAGCTCGTTGACGACCCAACCCTGATTCCCTTTGCTGTCGAAGAAATGCTGCGCTTTAACCCGGCCTTTGTACAGATGCGTAGAACCGTAACGGAGGATGTAGAAATTGATGGCCATCAGTTCAAGGAAAACGACAAGATTGTGTTGAACTGGCACTCAATCAATCACGATGCAGATATCTTTGATAATCCAGAAAAATTTGATGTTGAGCGTTATAAAAAAATGCCTGATCTACACGCTCAGCACCGGGCATTTGGCAATGGCGAGCATTTCTGTATCGGTGCTCATCTAGCACGCCTAGAGCTTAAGGTCATGTTCGAAGAGGTCATTCCTAGGTTGAGAAACCCGAAATTCAGCGCTCCGGTCGAATATGTCAGGGACTTTTTTGTAAACGGTATTAAGACTATGCATATCGAATTTAACGCCGAGTAAAAGGACGTTTGGAAGATGATTATCAATTCAAAGACTAGCCTCAGTCGGCTGCTGTAGATAAAAGCTAGGAATCGCCAAAAATGAGTAAAAACTTTGATTGCACTCCTGTTGGCGTAGAGTTTCTAGAGGAATCTAGAAATGTCTACAAAGCAGAGGAGGTTATACGAGCGACCCCCGAACAGATATTTGAGGTCTTTGAAGACCCTGTATCTTGGGTGAAATGGGCTCCACCGATAAAAAAAGTAGAGTGGACATCACCAAAGCCCTTTGGGGTGGGTACAACGCGAACCGTTTTTATGGCAGGGGGTATTACGGGGTACGAAGAGTTTGTTGCCTGGGAGCGTGGCAAACGAATGGCCTTTACGTTTCTGTATTGCAGTAAAAAGGACCCTGAAAAATTTCTCGAAGATTATCGCGTGACGGACTTGGGAAACGGAACTTGTAAGGTTGTTTGGTACATGGCGATGGAGGGACGTGACGGAGCGCATTGGTCTGAGGCAATTGTGCGGCCAGTAATGAGAATGGCGAACCGTTGGATGTTTAAACGCTTTAAAAAATACGTGGAAAATTATGCTCAGACCTATTCAGCGATGCATTGAGAACGAATATAAATCATGGAATACGATTATATTGTAGTAGGCGCAGGCTCTTCTGGGTGTGTGGTGGCCAGTAGATTATCTGAAGACCCAAGCAAACATGTTCTGTTGCTTGAAGCGGGAGATAAGGATAACAACCCCTTGATCCATATGCCTGCGGGCTGGACGCAGGTAGCCTACAATCCAAAACTGAGCTGGATCTATTATTCTGAACCAGAGTCGGGCCTAAGCCAGAGAGAGATCCAGTCCCCTCGAGGACGAGTGATGGGCGGGTGTAGTGCCACCAATGGTATGGTGTATATCCGTGGGCAGAAACAGGATTACGATTGTTGGGCTCAGCTGGGAAATACCGAATGGAGTTATGAAAAAGTACTGCCCTATTTCAAAAAGTCAGAAAATTGCCAAGCAAAATCCGCCGAGTCTGATTTTCACGGGACTAATGGTCCGCTGCATATTTCGGATGTACGCTTCTCAAGCCCAATTTCGGACGCGTATATAAAGGCTGTTGCTGACACCGGTTGCACTAGAAACGATGACTTCAATGGTCGCAATCAAGAAGGTGTTGGGCGCTACCATGTAACGCAGAAGGCTGGAAAAAGGCACAGTGCTTCATCTGCATTTATTTCCCCTGTAAGAAGTAGGAAAAACCTGCATATCATTACTGGCGCACATGCCAGCCGAATTATATTCGATCACGATATGGCCATTGGCCTAGAGTATATAGATAAGTCTAATCGTCTTAGGCAGGTTCGTTGTAAGAACGAAATTGTCCTGTCACTGGGAAGTTATCACTCACCGCAGTTGCTTGAGCTCTCCGGAATCGGCGGCGGCGAGCACTTGTCTACTCTAGGTATTGAAACTAAACATCACCTAAACGGGGTGGGAAGAAATCTGCAAGAGCACTTGACTATCAATGTAGTGCAAAAGGTCAAGAACGTTAAGACCGTTAACGATGAAAGCAAGTCATTGTCTTTGTTAAAGAATCTGTTCAAGTACCTTTTTTTCAAGCGAGGACTACTGACTCTGCCGGCTGCGGAAGTTGGCGCATTTGTACGCTCGAAATACGCGGAGGGACGACCAGATATACAAATTCACTTCGCCCCCGCAGGTGGTGAAATAACGGAGGATGGGCCGGTTGATCCAGAGTTTCCCTGCGTTACTTCCACCGCTTGCTTCTTGCGGCCGGAAAGCCGCGGCTCAGTACATGCTTGTTCGAAAGACCCGAAAGAACCGCCAAAAATAAAGTTTAATTTCCTTGATACAGAGCGCGATGTAAAGATGATGGTGGAAGCAGTGAAAATTCAGCGCAATATTTTTCAGGCCCCGGGGTTTTCGGCTATTAATAATGGTGAACTTCAGCCGGGCGACAGCGTGCGAACAGATGAAGAAATATTGGAATTTGTTAGGGAGAATGCCCAAACCGTTTACCATCCTGTGGGAACCTGTCGTATGGGGAGCGACAGCGAGGCGGTGGTTGATCAATTTTTAAGAGTTAGGGGAATAAGAGGGCTGCGAATTGCGGACGCCTCGGTATTCCCTAGCATCATATCTGGGAATACTAATGCAGCATGCATCATGATAGGCGAAAGATGCGCTGATTTTATCCGTACGGAGGCAAGTGCACGATAGTTCTCACACCGTCCTTCGTCGACTCAAGCGCTTGTAATAGTGTAAACCGCCGGTAACGCACAACCACGCCAGCGCGATACCGCTGAGAAGGGTTAATAGGCGGTAGGGGATGTTCATGCCGAAGCCGGAGTGGAGGGGGTAGAGCTGGTTCAGCACCCTACGTGTTGTTGGCATGTTGTCGGCGCGCTCGGTGCGACGAAGTTCTCCGCTGCGAGTATTGAGCCAGACGGTAGTGCGGCCATTGAGGTGCCATTCGCCATTGAGACGAAACCGCACTTTTAGCATTACATCCCCTTGTTCGCGGCCAATGGTGATGTAAGTGGGCCAGCTGCCGTCTATTTCACTATGTGCCAGCAGGTAGCCACTGCTTATTGCCGATGTTGGGGGTTGGGGCTCAGCGCTTTTCACCGTGAAGACGGGGTTGGGTGGCAGCAGGGGGAAAATGAGTTTTTGCCAGAGCATCAAGCTGCCGGTGAGTAGGATCAATAATAGAATGGGGCTGCTCACGGCGCCGGTATGCCGATGGTATTGCAGCCATTGTGAGGGGCGTAATTTTTTGGGGAGCACCCAGCGCCAGCGAAATCCGCGGCGGCCTGGCCACCACAAGATGACGCCGCTGATACAGAGAAATAGTGCGAGCACGCCAGCCACCAATAACAACGCTTCGCCGATCTCACCGCTGAGAAGATCGACGTGCAGCTCGCGAATAAATGAGATGACGTCGAGAAACCAAAGATTATTGGTATAGGGCTGAAGGCTGCCCAGGGCCAGCAGTTCTAAACCCTCTGCGTGGCGCACCGTCCAGTAGGGCTCCAGTTGGCTGGGGGCTTTTAATTTCAGCGCCGGGTCGATACCCCGCTGGCTTGCCAGTGCCGAAAGCTCCTCGGCCAACTGTTGATGGCGGTAGTCGGCAGGCAGGCTTGCATCGGGAGTGACAATCGCCGCGACTAACTCCTTCTGATAGACCAACAAGGCACCGCTGACGGCCGCGACAAGTAATACGCCAAGCCCGGCAAGGCCGGCCCATAAATGCCAGCGCCACAGGCCCGGCGCGCGAACTTTGCGCGGCCGCCGGGGTGGGTTTGAGGCCGTGTCAGACACTGCGAAAAGCGCCTTAGAAATTCAGCTGGTAGGCCATACCAAAGCTGCGACCAATGCCTTTGAAGTTGCGCAGGTCGTTGGGGCTGCTCTGCGAATAATAGGTGTAGTAGTCGCGGTTAGTCAGATTCTGGACTGACACGCTCAGCACGCCGGGCCCGACATTGATCTCAGCACTGGCATCGACGGTGGTGTAGCCGTCAAACTGATTGACGGTAACATCGTTGCTGTCTTTCACGCGGCGTTCGCGCAGGTGGTTCACCTGAATACGCGAGCTGAGCGCGGGGGTCCACTGGCGCTGCCAACTAAGGTTCACGCGGTCCGGTGAAATGTTGGTGCCGCCGAGGTCTGAGTCCACTTTACCGTCCTGGTCAGAGTCGTAACGACCCTCTGCCTGTGCGTAGCGCAGGTCAAAGATGTCGGCCTCCGTGGCATTCCATGCCAGGCGCATTTCAATGCCATCAACTTCGGTTTTCTCGCGCTTGACGGTGTATATCCCGTCTGCGCCGCGTTGCAAACGCTGGCCGAAGTCCGAGTCGGAAACATAGTAGCTCAGCTGTGCATTCACGGTGCCGTTGTCGTATTCAACGCCCAATTCGCTGTTTTCAGTGAGAATAGGCTGCAGGTTCAAAAAGGACTCAACGTCCTGGTCTGGCTGATCGATGCCTCGCAATACGCGGCCGACATCGGGCATGGAAAAGGCCTCGGCGTAATTGGCAAATGCGCGCCAGCGCTCGGTGAACTGATACGTGCCGCCGATGTTGTACAGGGTTTCTGAAAAATCGGGCGCGCCGCCCTCCACGAATTGGCTGCCGTAGCGGAACAGGGTGGTAAAGTCGTCCACATCGAGCTTGGATTCTTCGTGGCGTACTCCCGCCGTTAGCGTGGCATTGTCAATGCCGGTGAACTCGGCTTGCAGGTAGGGCGCGTAGTTGTTGTAGCGGGTTTCTGGTACCCAGGCGCGGCCGGTTTGCACCAGCTCTTGCCAGGTTTTGTCTTGCAGGATGTCGATACCGTAAACCAAGGACAGTGGCAGGCCGCCGACCTGATCTTTGGCCAGGGTAATTTTGGCACCAATTTTCTCGGAGTTATTCTGCGACTGGTCAATCAGGTCTGGTCCGTACGCTGGGTCCTGAAACGTGGCTATTGGGGTAATTTGAGCCCCGTATGTGGCTTCGAAATCTTGCTTGAATGCCTGAACCCGCAGGCTATGCCCGAGTATCTCGGGGTTCTCGTAGCTTAAGCCGATAGTGGTAACGCGGTTGCGCGCACCTTCGGCGGGCAGTTCTGCGCGGATGGCGGTGGTGGGGATATCGGCATCCACGTCGCCGGGAACCGAGGTCCACTTGTGGTCGCTTTCGACATTGAAGCGATTGACCATCAGTTCGACGCGCTGGTCATTCCAGTTGTAACCGGTTTTCAGGAAGACATCATATTGCTCAGAGGCCATTGTATCGCCCTGTGTGTTGTCGACCCCGATCACCTCACCGTTGGCGTCGTATGCGATGCCATTGTCGCGAAAGCCCACGCTGGCCAACACGTCGAATTGGTCGATGCGATTGGAAACGCTGTAGTGTACCCCCCGGTCCAGGCTTTCGCTGACGCGCTCGGTTTGAAAGCCGACGTCAACGCGCAGGCTTTGCTCAAGGGTTTCCGTGGGGCGTTTGGTGATCAGGTTAATGATACCGCCGGCCGCGCCGAGCCCGTGAATGGCGTTGGCGCCATGCAAGACTTCCACACGTTCGAGCATCAGTGGCGAGATGGTATGGCCGTCGCGGCCACCGCTGCGCAAGGGGTTGGATTGGGGAATGCCGTCAATCAAATACAGCGGCTTGCGGCCTCGCAAGGTCTCTCCGGCGTTGGTCATCTTTTGGCGCGCTGGCGAAAAGCTGGGGATCAGTTTTCCCAACACACTGGACAGGTCGTTTTGAATAGACAGCTGCTGAGCAAGTGCTGCTTGATCAATAACGGTGACGGTATTGGGGATCGTGCTCAGTGGTTTTTCGACACGGCTGGCAGTGACTACCACTTCTTCAACCTTGTCATCGGCATGGGCTGGCAATGCCAGTACGGTGAGGCTGGTGCAAAGTAGGCAGCGGTAAAACGAAGGTGGCTGGCGCATGGTCGATCCTTGAGAGGGCGAGAAATTTCGGGAATGGTAGAGTAGTTGATAATCGTTATCAATAACAAATTAGTCTCGCCAGGGTTCCAGTTGCCAGTGCGGCGGGCTGAGTCGTAGCCGATGGCTTAATTGAAGCTCAGATAAAAAGTAGCTGTCGTGAGAGACCACCACCAAACAGCCGGAATAGTCGCGCAGCATAGATTCCAGAGCGCTCAGTGAGGGCAGGTCGAGATGGTTGCTGGGCTCGTCCAGCAATAGCAAGTTGGGTGGTGAGTCGGCGTATAACAGGCAGGCCAGATAAGCCTTAAGTTGCTCACCGCCGCTGAGCTCGCGGCAGGGGGCAAGCAATTTATCGGGCCCTAAACCCAGCTGGGCCAAGCGCATGCGCTGCTGTTCTTCGGGGGTGCCGGGGCTGATCTCACGCAACTGTGCTAACGCCGAGCGCTGCGGATTCAGGGCGCTGAGGTGTTGGTCGAGGTAGGCGCATCGCTTCGTTGTATAAACGTCACCTCTGCGGGGTTTCAGTACCCCGGCAACCACCTGCAGCAAAGTGGATTTGCCGCTGCCATTTGGGCCGACAATCCCGACCTTATGCTGCGTGGTGAGCGTCATGTTCAGCGGTGTAGAGTGCGAGACGAAGGGCAGCTGAATGTCGTTGAACTCGGCAACACGGCGGGAGTGGCGGCCCTGGTTGGGGCTGTGCACCGCGATAACGGCGGCGTTATCGAGCGCTTTTTGCGCGCTGTGAATGGTCTCCACCAGCGAGTTTCGTCTGGCGTCATGCTGGCGTTGCAGTTTTCCAGATGCGTTTTCGCTGCGCTGCTGCCGGCTGTCGAGGATGAGCTTTGATTGGCTGCCTTCCCTGCGCTGCGTTTTGCCCCGCGCCTGACGACGAGCAATACGCTCGCGGTGTTGCTGCATGCCGCGCTCCTCGCGCCTGCGTTGTCGTTTACTCTGTTCAAGGGTTTCCAGCGCCACACGCTGTTCAGCCGCCTTGCGCTGTGAATAAAAGGCGTAGTTGCCGCCGTAGTGACTCAGGCCAGACGGAGAAAGCTCGATGATATGTTCAAGCGTATTAAGCAGCTGCCGGTCATGGCTAATGACGAGCAGGCCACTCTTCCAATTTTGTAGCTGCTGAATAAGGGCCTGGCGATGCTCGCCATCGAGGTGATTACTGGGCTCGTCCAAAATCAGCAAGTCGGGCTTTGCGTGCATTGCTCCGGCCAGCGCGATGCGCATGGCCTGGCCACCGCTGAGCTTGCAGGCGAGCGTTGCTGCGGGGGTGGCGGCGAGTCCGGCCGAGGCGACTATTTGCTGTAGTTCCTGACGAATGTCCCAGCGCTCCCCCAGTATTTTGAAATCATTGGGGTCAACACTGCCTTGCTCAATACGTCCCAGCGCACTGATTTCGGGGCCCACCCCGGCCAGCTCGGCCAGCGTTGTCTTGGCGGTTAGCGGCAGTTGTTGCGGCAGGTAGTACACCGACCCGTAGTGATGGCAATGACCCGAAGTCGGGGCCACTTGCTTGGCGAGAATGCGTGCTAACACACTTTTGCCCACGCCATTGCGGCCCACCAAGCCCACTGACGTGTCGCTGAGTTGAGCGTGTACATTTGTGAAGAGAGTGCTGCCATTCGGCAGTGAATAAGACACATTTTCCAGTGTCAGAAGAAGCTTCGTCATTGTGAATACCATAAACGCCAAGAACCACCCCATAGCACTGGGGACGAGAACGGCCGTCATAGAGACGGAGGCATTAATTGTTCACTGGACGAAGACTCCTTATTGGGAGGAATGTCCGACGACTATAAAGGATTCGTTCACAGGGTCAACTTTCTGCTGCCAGCCACTTGTACATTACGAAGGCGTCAACGTATCCCTGCTTTGGGTGATTAAAGGCATTGGGAATGCGACCAACGATATCAAAGCCAAGTTTGCGCCAGAGTCTAACCGCTCCCTCATTGCTCGACACAACGAAATTGAACTGCATTGCTTTATAGCCCAACTCAAGTGCAAGACGTTGAGAGTGCTCGCACATCGCGGTGGCAAGCCCGCGGCCTCGAGCTGCGGAGGAAACCATATAACCGCAGTTACATACATGATTACCGGGGCCGGCTTGATTCGTTTTTATGTAATAACTGCCGAGTACGACACCGTCTTCCTCTGCTACAAAGGTGCGTCGAGGTAATTGCATCCACAGGTTTTGTGCTGCGTGTTTGTCGATGTCCGGTTCGTAGGCATAGGTTTCTGCCGCTTGTGCAATATCTTGGAAAAATGGCCAGATTTGATCCCAGTCACTGTCTTTGGCGTCTCTAATTTGCATAAAAATATACCTGCACACTACCGTGATTAGGCGAGGGGCTCTTGGCCACGCACGCCAAATAAAAAGAGGCCAAGCGTAATCAATGCTGTCGCAAAAACTGAGCCCCAGGCGATAAATTGTAGGCTGGCGCCCCATTGACTCCATGTGCCAATGCTCCCGAAATACAGTAGGTACAGACACGCTCCGCCGTTGCTGACGATGCCCACCCAGATCGGCCCCATCAGGCGCCGCCCACGGAGCGCTTCACGCAGAGCAAAGCCATAACCCACACACAGGGCTAAATATGCCCAGCCCAGTAGGCGAACGAACATATAGCTGTTCTGCGCCGGGAGGCCGAGGCTTTCCAGCATGGTCGCCGGGAATAACAGCAGTGGGAGGCACCAGAGGATTACGGTGCCGAGGATCTTAAAAATTAGTACTAGAGAAAGTGGTTTCATTGTTCTCTCAACACGTTAATAACGGCTTAGCGCATTTGTAGCCACTGGGCGATAGCCTGGCCAATTTCCTGCGGGGAGTCTTCCTGAATAAAGTGCAGGCCCTTAACGGTAACCTCTTGTTGGTTGGGCCAGGACCGGCAGAGCTCGCGCTGCCGGCCAACCAGAATTGACCCCGGCTCGGCATTAATAAATAGCTTGGGAAAATCAGACTTCGCCATAAACTGCGAGTAGCGCTCCACAATGGTGTGAACGTCGGCGGGTTCGCCATTTATAGGAATTTGTCGCGGCCAATTCAGCGTGGGCTGACGTTCGTCTGGGGTAGAAAACGGGCGGCGATATTCGGCCATTTCCTCGTCACTGAGTTGACGAATAATGGAGCTTGGTAGTACCGCTTCGATAAACATATTGCGTTGCAGAACGAGTTCTTCTCCACTGTCGCTGCGAAAACCCTGGAAAATTCCTTTTGCAGCCTCAGGCCAGTCGTCCCAGGTAATCGTGGTAACAATGGCTTCCATATAAGCGATACCGCTGATCGCATCGGGGTGTTCGCAAGCCCAATGGAAGCCAAGGCCGCTGCCCCAATCGTGCAACACAAGGGTGACATTGCGATCAACTCCCAAGGCGCTCAGCATGCGATCCAAAAATTGATACGCGGTTGCAAAGCTGTAGCGCTCGGGGCCAAGCTCCGGTGGGAGCTTCTCAGAATCACCCTGACCGATGAGATCAGGCACGATCACACGGCCCTTACCCTCGAGTTCCGGAATAACGTTTCGCCACAAATACGACGATGTGGGATTGCCGTGAAGCAGCACAATCGGGTCGCCGCTGCCTTTTTCGACATACGCTAATTGTCGGCCGTCGATGTCGATAAATTTCTTCTGTGCACGAAAGCTATTGGTCATTATTTTGCTCCGTATGGTTAGGGGTATCCGGTTAACGTGAAACGGCAGTCGCGGACGGGTCGAGGCCAAGCAGCCGTAAACTGGTCTGGAAGCTGCTCCACAGCTGTGTTTTGTCGGTGCCTTTGCGGCTTTGTACACGCAGGCCCTGGTTGATGATCATCAGTTGCTCAGCTGCCTCCGCCGCGGAAAGCGTTGAAACAAAGTGCCCTTGTTCGGCGGCGGCGTGCAGTGCTTGTTCGAAGGTACCTTGAATAATACTCAGCTGTTTCGACGACAATTCGCTGAGCTGGGGATCGGTTTCCGCCAGCTCAAGAATGGAATTGACCAGCAGGCAGCCTTTTTGCAGTTGTTCTGTTTTGACATTCAACAGTGTTGCCGCAAAAAAATCGCCAATGACGGATAGCGGGGCTTCTGTTGTTAGCGCTGGCATCTTTGCCGCTGTTCGCTGGCCGAACAGCTCAAGGCACTCCTTAAACAGACTGCGCTTATCAACGAAGCTGGCATAGAAGCTACTGCGCGCAATTCCCATGCAATCCAGCAACATCGACAGAGACGTGGCGTGATAGCCCTGCGTCCAAAAAAGCGCGGTGGCTTGGCGCAGAGCGGAGTCGCGGTCGAATTGGAGTGGTCGCGCCATGGTATGCATCTCAGTTCTGTACTGTTTGGTACAAAATACGTGGGTGTCGAGCACTAAGCAAGGCTTAAGCGGCTTTCTTACGCTTGTAACAGGTCCGTGCAATACTGCACATTTACAGTATTTGTCACATAGAGAGGCTCGGTATGCCCCCTGTTTCACGTCGCACCCTGCTGAAAGGCATGGTTGGCCTTGCCAGCGCGAGTTCGATGGCTTTTTTGACCGGTTGTCATTCCTCCAGCAAATCGGGCCGCGCTGGCGGTCAGACGCCACCACCGGACGATGATAATCCTCCTCAGGTGGCGGATTTTACGCAACTGAGCGGCTTTGATTATCCAATGGTGGATAGCCTGCTGCCCTTCGCTCACGGCGTTGCCTCCGGTGATCCCTTATCGGACCGAGTGATCATTTGGACGCGAGTAACGATCCCTGACCCGCGGGGCCCCTTGGTCGCCGATCCGCAGGGCTTTGACGAGGCTCAGGTGAATTGGCTGGTCGCCACCGATCCAGCGTTAAACAATGTGGTTGCGCGCGGCGCGACGACCACATCCGCCGCACGCGATTGGACGGTGAAGGTCGATGTCGCTGGCCTGAACCCGGCCACCACGTATTACTATGCGTTTGGCGCCTTCGAGAGAATGTCGATTGTGGGCCGTACACGCACTGCGCCCGACGCCGGCAGCACGAGTGATGAGCTGCGTTTTGCGGTGGTGTCGTGTTCGAGCTACTGGTCCAGCTACTGGTCGGGTTATGGCCATATTGCCGACCGCAACGACTTGGATTTGGTGATTCACCTCGGGGACTATATTTACGATTTTGTTGACCAAGATGAGGAAGTGCGGGCGCGGGTTGACCGCGATGGCGTCGAGCGCAATGCCATTTCCGACGTGGACTACCGAGATTGGTTAAACGTTGACGAGGTGCGTCGCCGCTATGCGCTGTATCGGTCTGAGCCAAACTTACTTCGCGCTCACCAGCAGCATCCGTGGACAATTATTTGGGACAACCATGATATCGACCCGGGCTTTGGCAACGAGCTCGACGACAGCAGCATCGATCGTGATAGTCAGACCACCACCCTGGATCAGACCATTGATGCATTCTGGTTGTGGACGCCCTGTCGGCCGCCCGCCGACGTGGCGGGCAACCCATTGCGCGTAGACGATGGCAGCTATCCCGAGCCGCCACTACCGAGACAGTTATGGCGCAAGCTGGAGTACGGCGCGCTCGCCGATATTCTGTGTACCGATATCGAACTGTACCGGCAGCTGAATACCGAGGAGCTGGCTGATGACTATTCCGCACATTTAAGCAGCGGGAAATCCTTGCTCGGCCGCCAGCAATTTAACTTTATTACCGAGCAAATGAAGGCCTCGGCTGACGCTGGCAAGGTCTGGCGAGTGATTCCCCATCAAAGCTGGCTGGCACCGTGGAATATTCCAGGGGCAACGGCCGAAGCAAGTGTTCCTGGGTCGCCTATCGAAACCCGATGGTCGTCATTTACCGAGGAGCGCAAAGCCTGGTTTGATTATCTGCGTGACAACAATATCGCCAACAATATTGTTCTGTCCGGCGACATGCACGGAAACTGGGCGAGCGACTTGGTGGCTGACAATGCGTTGTTTAACGGCTATCAGTCCTCATTGCCGCTGGCCAACCCGCGCGCGGGATCAAGGCCCAGTAATCTTGCTGCGGGTTATGGCCGTCTCGGTACGGCAAATCTGGCGGCCCTTAATAATCGAGCAGCCTCGGTGGGAGTGGAGTTTGCGCCAAGTTCAATGGGTCGTGGCGGCGCCGACGAGCTAGTGGCCAATGCGCTACCGGGCAGCACCGAGGAAGTGCAGGTTGCGGGTGCCCGGGCACTAGAGCTTGCCAGCGTAATGGCCAACAAAAACATTCAATACCAGGAGTGGGTTGACCACGGCTATGGCATTGTTCATCTCAGCGCCGAGGAGGCTATCTTCGAATTTTGGTGGCAGGATAAACTTACCGTCGGTTCTCCGGACGTACTCGGTTTTCAGATGGTCAGCTTTGCAGGTGACGAGCCAGGTGCTTTACCCGCACCGCGTTACCGCAACCAGATCGACGATGTAACGTTGCATGGTCGAACTGTGGCGGCAACACAGGGGCAGCGCAATGACCTGCCTGCGCCTTTGCCGGCTGGCACCTTACAGCAGAGTTAAGGTTTAGCCGATAAGCATATTTTTATCCAAGCGGGCGCTTTCTTAATGTTCCCTTAAGTTTGTATTTGTACTGTTTGCCAAAATACAGAAACCGTATGGAAACAGTATGAATATGTTGCGCAGTTTGTCATTAATTATTGGTGGGCAGCTACTGCTGCTGACGGCGAGCTTCAGTCTGGCAAGCGAAGCTTCTGCGAATTTCTCCCGCGGCAATTTCGATCTCGCGAATTACGAGGGCAAAGTGGTGTACCTGGATTTCTGGGCCTCATGGTGTGGTCCCTGCCGGGCGTCCTTTCCCTTTATGAACCGGTTGGTCAGTGAATACGGCGACGACCTGGCCGTGGTCACCATCAATCTGGATGAAGACGCCGACAGTGCTAAGGAATTCATTGAGGAATTTCAGCCGACCTTTCCTGTGTTTTACGACCCTGACGGGATTTTTGCCAAGCAGTACAAGGTGGCGGGCATGCCCAACTCCTTTCTGTTTGACCGCCGCGGTCAACTGCTGCTGAAACACATCGGTTTTACCAAACGCACCCCTGACGAGCTGGATAGCCAGATCAAAAATGCCATTCGGCAGTAGCGACTTCACACCTCACCGTTAAGCGAGAACACCATGAAAAAGTTAGTGTTTATCTTACTCGCCGGACTCTCCCTCAGCGCCTGCAGCAACATGGGTGTAGAGCCTTGGGAGCGGCAAAACCTGGCCAAGCCGGAAATGGCGCTGGACAGCTCACCGCTGCGTTCGTCATTGGACGATCACATTTACTTCAGTAAAGAAGCCTCCAGTGGTGGCCGCAGCTTCGGCGGCGGTGGCTGCGGTTGCAATTGATAGGGAGCCAGGAAACGCGATGAAAACCCACAGTAAGAAATCGATTCGCCTGTCGCTGGCAGCTGCCAGTTGCGCGCTCGTTGGCGCTAATGTTGCTGTTGCCGAGAACGCCCACGATGTGGGTGATTGGGATGTGAGTGCCGCGCTGCTGTTTTACAACGAGGCTGACCGGGTGACGGCGGCCGAGCCGGTTATCAAGGCGGTCAAACAACTGGATACCGACGAGACCCTGTCGCTGAAACTGACACTGGACACCCTGACCGGCGCCTCGGGCAGTGGTGCGGTGCCCACGGATCGTCCGCAAACCTACACGACGCCATCGGGAAATAGCAGCTACACCGTCAACGCCGGCGATATTCCACTGGATGAGTCCTTTAAAGATACCCGAGTTGCGCTCAACGCCGCCTGGGAGCGTCCAATCTCGAAAGACCTCACCATGGTGCTGGGTGGCAATCTATCGTCGGAATACGATTACCAGTCGCTGTCGGCCAATACCTCCTTTGCCTGGGATACCAACGGCGGCAATACCACCTGGATGGCCGGTGCCTCGGCAGGAGTGGATAGCATCGACCCAGTGGGCGGCAAGCCGATAGCCTTTGGTGTAATGCAGGAAGCCGATGCGACACAGCCCCGCGACGGCAGCAACGACACCAAGTCGCTGTTCGACGTAATTGTGGGTGTTACCCAGGTTGTCGACCAGAACAGCCTGTTCCAGCTCAACTACTCGCTGAGTCAGTCCAGCGGTTACCTGACCGACCCCTACAAGATTATCAGCGTGGTTGACCCGGTTACCGGTCGCCCGCTGTTTACCAATATCAACGAGCCCAACCTGCCCACAGTGGTGTATGAGAACCGCCCGGACAGCCGCTTGAAACACAGTATTTTCGGTCAATACAAACGCTATATCGGCGGCGATGTGTTGGACACCTCCTACCGCCTGATGGTGGATGACTGGGGCATTACCTCGCATACCATCGACCTGCGCTATCGCTGGAAAATGGGCGACACCCTGTACATTGAACCCCACGTGCGGGTCTACCAGCAGAGCGCGGCGGATTTCTATACCCCGTTCTTTGTGGATGGCACGCAACCCGTGGCAGGCAACGACAAGGTGGAAGCCTCAGCGGACTACCGGCTTGGCGAATTCAACGGCTATACCTTTGGTGCCGAACTGGGACAGGAAACGGCTGACAATAGCTGGAGTGTCGCCCTGGAGTACTACCTGCAAACCGGCAATGAGCCCGACGGCACGTTTGGCGAGCTGACTCGGCAGGAACTGTACCCCGACGTCGATGCGGTAATGCTCCGTGTGGTGTACGACTTCTAAGCGGTTTTACTCCCCCGCCGCCAGTGTGGTGCCGGAAGGCAGCACTGGCGGCCCTTCGGGCGCCTTTCCTGTGAAGCGGCGCCTTTTTTATTCCCTGCTGATCCGGAAGGGTGGCTGATATGAAAAAATGGATTCTCTCGCTGGCGATGTTATCGGGCGTGCTGATGTCGAGCCTGTTATCTGCTTCGGTGGCTTCCGCGCTTGATCCGGCCGTGGAATCCAACGACGGGCAGTTTCTGTCGGTGGAGACCGCCTACCGGATGACGCCGCGTATCGATGGCGATGAGCTGGTGATGCAGTGGGACATAGCCGACGGCTATTACCTTTACGGCCACCGCTTCGAGGCGTCGGTCGTGGCGGGCGGGCAGCCTAACAAGCTGGCACTGAAGTTGCCGCAGGGTAAGCATAAACAGGATGAATATTTTGGCGATGTGGAGGTGTATTACCATCAGGCTATTGCACACCTGCCGCTTCCCAGTGATGGACCGATTACGCTCAAGCTGAGCACGCAAGGCTGTGCGGATGCCGGTCTGTGTTACCCGCCTAATCACCGCCTCTACCGGATTGACCCCGGCAGTGGCTCGGTGACACGGATCGATGCACCGGCACAGCCCGATGCCGTGATTGCTGAGTCGGTGTCTGCGGCTAGCGAGAGGGCCAGTGCGCCTGTCGAGGTGTTTTCTCTGCAACAGTTATTGGCGATGGCGGCGCTGGCTTTTGCCGGCGGCCTGATCCTGAACCTGATGCCCTGTGTGTTTCCGGTACTCGCGCTAAAAGCGATCAGCCTGCTGGAAAGCAGCGACAGCACGGCGGGCGAGCGTCGGATGCATGGCCTGGTGTATACCGCCGGTGTGGTGTGCAGCTTTATGCTGGTGGCCGGTGTGTTGGTCGCGCTGCGCGCCTCCGGGCAGGAGCTGGGCTGGGGCTATCAGTTGCAGTCACCGTGGTTTGTGGCAGCACTGGTCTACCTGTTCTTTTTGATGGGCTTGAGCTTTTCTGGAGTTATCGAACTGGGTGCGGGGCTGGCGGGTGTCGGTCAAGGGCTGGTGGAAAAAGGCGGCTTAAAAGGCTCGTTTTTTACCGGCGTGTTGGCGGTGGTGGTGGCCAGTCCCTGTACGGCGCCGTTTATGGGCGCCTCGCTGGGTTTTGCCCTGACTCAGCCGATGGCTATTGCGCTAACGGTGTTTCTGGCGCTGGCGCTGGGGATGGCGACACCCTTTCTGCTGCTGTCGATTGTGCCCGGACTGGGGCGTTTGCTGCCGCGCCCCGGCAATTGGATGGTGACCCTCAAAGAGGTGATGGCCTTTCCGATGTATCTGACCGGCATCTGGCTGCTGTGGGTGCTGGGCCGTCAGGCGGGTATCAATGCCGCGATGCTGGTGTTGATCGGCTGCCTGCTTATTGCCGTGGCTGTGTATTTCTGGAGAAGGCCGGTTCGCTGGCAGCGTGGTTTGGCGCTTGCCGCCAGTATGGGCGCAGTGTTTGTACTGACCACGACGTCGCCATTGAACGAGCCCTTGCCGGCACTCAGTACCGCTCGCGATGACGGCAGTGCCTTCCCCCTGACTGCCGACGGCGATGCCCTGCGCTACAGCCCGGATCGCCTCGCGTCTCTGCGCAGTGATGGCGGGCCGGTGTTTCTGAATGTGACGGCCGACTGGTGTATTACCTGCAAGGCCAACGAGAAAGTGGCGTTGGGCACCGATACCATCAAAAATGCTATGACGGCACAGCATATTCGTTATATGAAGGCCGACTGGACCAACCGCGACGCGGAGGTCAGTCGTCTACTGGCTCGCTACAAGCGCTCCGGGGTACCGCTGTATGTGTTTTTCCCTGGCGATGGCAAGGCGGAAGTGGTGTTGCCACAGTTGCTCAGCAAGGAAAAAGTCCTGACGGCTTTTCAAGCTGGTCAGGGTAGCTGATACTTTCCCGATAATTCACCGGTTATGGCATTGCACTGAGTATGGAAAGGGAACTTGTCCTCACGAAAACTGATACCGGCATGGCCGGGCAGTTTCAGGCCATGGCCAGCCCCTGTGAGGTGCTGATCGACAGTGAGGACGAGGCGCTGGCCCGGCGTATTGCCGATACGGTAGCCGCCGAGGCCTGGCGTATTGAGACCACCTTCTCCCGCTATCGCGATGACAATATTGTGTACCGCATTAATAATGCCAATGGCGAGCCGGTGGAGGTCGATGCTGAAACTGCCCAGTTGTTGGACTTTGCCGAGCAGGCTTACCAGCTCAGCGACGGTGCGTTTGACCTGAGTTCCGGTGTGCTGCGCCGGGCGTGGAAATTTGACGGCAGCGATCGTCTGCCCGGCCAGTCGCAGATCGACGAGCTGCTGAGCATCGTCGGTTGGGACAAGCTGCGCTGGCAGTCGCCGGTACTGTGCCTGCAACCGGGCATGGAGATCGACTTTGGCGGGATTGGCAAGGAATACGCGGTAGACCGTGCCGCCTCGCTGGTGAGAGCCTTTACCGACACGCCGATTCTGATCAACTTTGGCGGCGATCTGTTTGCCACCGCGTCGCCTGCCGGTCAGCCCCACTGGCTGGTGGGGGTGGAGAATATCGGCGGCCTGCAATCGGCGATGATCCAGTTACAGCGCGGCGGGCTGGCCACCAGTGGCGATGCCCGCCGCTTTCTGTTGAACAATGGCAAGCGCTACCCCCATGTACTCAATCCCCGCACCGGCTGGCCGGTGATGGACGCCCCGCGTTCGGTCACTGTGGCCGCGGGCAGTTGCGTGGAAGCCGGTCTGCTGGCCACGCTGGCCATGCTCAGCGGTCGCGAGGCGGAAAGCTTTCTTGCCGCCCAGGACGTGCTGCACTGGATTCAACGCTGAGTGACCGCCTACAGGCGGCCGCTGCCACTCACATCCTGATACCAGTAAAAGATATCGCTGCCGACGTTCTCGCGCAGGCCGTCGAGCACGGTGCTGACTTGCCCGGCGTTCAGAATCAGTTCGAACTGCACCCGTTTTTGCCGCCCGGTCACCTGCTCGGCTATCGATAGCTGGCGGTTTTCGCCGTGCCCGCGCACCGGGTAGGAGGTAAAGCCGCTGACACTCTCCAGGCTCAGCAGGTAGTCCACCAGCTCATCTTCCAGACTGGGCGGAACGGTCAGTATTAAACGCTGTTGTGTCGACATAAGGTGAACTCCTAGGCGCTTCTGGCGTTGTCGGGAAGGGCTTGGTGAAAGCGGCGATAAATAATCGGCAGCAGGAACAGGGTCAGCAGGGTGGAGCTGATCAGCCCGCCGATGACCACAATCGCCAGCGGCTTCTGTATTTCTGAACCGGGGCCGCTGGCCAATAACAGCGGCACCAGTCCCAGCGCGCAGGTCGTCGCGGTCATCATCACCGGGCGCAGTCGGCGCACTGCGCCCTCGGTGACCACGGTTTGTATATCCAGCCCCTTGGCGCGCAACTGATTGAAGTAGGACATCATCACCACGCCGTTCATCACCGCGATACCCAGCAGCGCAATAAAGCCCACCGAGGCGGGTACCGACAGAAACTCTCCGGTGAGCCAGAGCGCGACCACGCCACCCGTGAGGGCGAAGGGAATATTCGAGAGAATGATCAGGGTCTGTTTGAGTGAGCCAAATGTAATAAATAGCAACAAGGCGATGAGCCCCAAGGCAACTGGCACCACCAAGCCCAGGCGCGCGGCGGCGCGCTGCTGGTTTTCAAACTGACCGCCCCACATCAGCGAGTAACCTTCGGGGAGAGATAGCTGCGCTGCGATAGCCGTTTTGGCTTCATCCACAAAGCCGACTAAGTCGCGCCCCGCCACGTTACTGCGCACAACGGCGAAGCGCCGACCGGTCTCACGTGATACGCCAACCGGACCATCGGTGAGTTCGATACTCGCCAGAGAAGACAGCGGTACCACCTTGCCGTTGGGCAGTGTGAGCAAGCTGTTTTGCAGCTGGGCCATGCCATCACCAAGGGGGGTTTCAAAGCGCAGTAACAGCGGAACCCGGGCACTATGTTCAATAATATTGCCAAGGGGTAAACCTTCGATTTCGGCACGCAGGCGCCGCTGCAGGGTATCGGCATTGAGGCCGAGTTGACCCGCGCGCAGGCGGTCGATATTCACCTGCAAATACTGCGCACCTTCATTGAGGGTGGCGGTGGTGTCGACGGCGCCGTCGACAGTGCTCACCACTTCGCTAATTGCCTGCGCCAAGCGGTTAAGTGTTTTGAGGTCGGGCCCAAACACTTTAATGGCAATATCGCCCCGCGACCCGGTAAGCATTTCTGACACGCGCATATCAATGGGCTGGGTAAAGCCGTAATTGATTCCCGGGAATTGCTCGAGCACCGCGCGCATTTTTTCTTGCAATGCCGCCTTGTCTGCAACCTGCCATTGGTCGCGTGGTTTGAGCTGAAGGAACACATCCGTTTCGTTCAGACCCATTGGGTCCATGCCGATTTCATCGGAACCACTACGAGAAACAATACGTGCAATTTCATCGACGTTTTCAAGCAGCGCCCGCTCCACCTGCTGCACCATGCGAATGCCACTGTCGAGGTTTACCGACGGAATTGATTCAAGCTGCACAATGAGGTCACCCTCGTCCATGGTTGGCATAAAGGTCTTGCCCACAAAGGGAAAGAGCAGCGCCATACCGGCCAGCAGTGCAGCGGCAAAGGCGACCACAATAGCCGGTCGTTGCAGGGCTTTGTCCAGTAGCGGGGCATACAGGGCGATGAGTTTTCGGCTTAGCCACGGCTCTCGATCGCTGGTTTTCTTTAGCAGGAGCGAGGCGATCACCGGTATCACGGTTAGCGACATGGCCAGCGCCCCAAATAATGCGAAGACGATGGTCAGCGCCACGGGAACAAACAGCTTGCCCTCCAAGCCCTCTAACGTAAGCAGCGGCAGGAAGACGATGACGATGATGACCACGCCAGAGGTCACCGGCACGGCGACATCTTTCACGGCGCGAAACAGAATATGCAGCAGTGGCAAGCGACGTGAAGACGCGGTAGTGGTTTGATGCCTGGCCATTAGTGAGACCATGTTTTCAACCACGACAATGGCGGAGTCCACTAACATGCCGATCGCGATGACTAAGCCGCCCAGGCTCATCAAATTGGCGCTCATGCCCATTTGATCCATCATGAAAAAGGTAAACAGTGCCGACAACGGCAAAATGCTGGCCACGGTGAGCGCGGCGCGCACGTTGCCGAGAAATAGGCCGAGCACAATCAGCACCAACAAAACCGCTTGTAATAGCGCCTCGCCGACGGTGCCTGTTGCTTGTTCAATGAGCTGGCTGCGGTCGTAGAACACATTTAATTCGGTGCCGTCTGGCAGTGCCGGCTGCAGCTCAGCCAGCTTTTCCTTTACGCCTTCCACTACATGGCGGGCATTCGCGCCGCGCAGGCCAATGACGAGCCCTTGCACCGCCTCGCTGTTTCCATCTACGGTCACTGAGCCGTAACGCTCCATGGCACCGAGTCGAATATCGGCCAATTGACGCAGGGCAAAGCTGTTGCCATCGACATTGCTGATACGAATGTTTGCGATTTCCTCCAGCGAGGTGAGCGCGCCAGCCACGCGCACCAGAATGGCCTCTTCACCTTGGTCGAGTCGCCCCGCGCCATCGTTGCGGTTATTGCGTTGCAGGGCCTCAATAATCTGCTCGGTGCTGACTTTCAGTGTCGCCATATCGGCGCGACGCGGCGCCACTTCATAGGTTTTAACGAAGCCGCCCAGCGCGTTTACATCGGCCACACCCTCCACGGTGCGCAGCGCCGGTCGTATCGTCCAGTCAAGTACGTAGCGGCGCTCACTCAGTGACATGGTGGGGTTGTCGACAGTAAACATAAACATATCGCCGAGCGGGGTACTCATGGGCGCCAGCCCACCGCTGATACCGGCAGGCAGTTCGTCCCAGATATTATTCATGCGCTCGGCGACTTGTTGGCGCGCCCAGTAAATATCGGTGCCCTCTTCAAAATCGAGGGTGATGGCGGACAGGGCGTACTTGGAAATGGAGCGCAGCATGGATTGGCGCGCGATGCCCAGCAGCTCCACCTCGATGGGTTGGGTAATCAGATTTTCAACTTCCTCCGGTGTCATGCCCGGCGACTTGATAATGATCTTGACCTGCGTTGGTGAAATATCAGGAAAGGCATCGATAGCGATATTTGTAACCGCTCGGCCGCCCAAGCCGATTAGCAATAGGGTGAGCAGGCCGATTAACAGCCGTTGGCTAAGCGAGAACTGAACCAGTTGTGAGAGCATTATTCGCCGCCTCCCAGGCCCAGTGTTATGCCTTTGAGTTGCGCGGTTCCCTCAACGGCGACAATGTCGCCGGGCGCAAGTGTGTCGGTGGCAAGGTAGTCTGCACCGAGCGGCGTTAGCTGCACATCGCGCTTCTCAAAACCTTCGTTATTGCGCAGGTAGATAGAGGTGATCGAGCCGCTGTGGGTGACTGCGCTAGCGGGCACTCGAACACCGCTGTGCACACTTGAGAGCACCAGGCTCAGGCTCTGACCGGGGCGAAGGTCGGTGGCCTCGGTGAAGCGCGCGAGGACCTCTACCCGCTGGGTGTCATCGTTAAGCTGATGGTTTTTGCTGACCAGTATCAGCGACGTGTGTTGGCTTCCCGTGGTCGCCTGAAGTGTTTGTCCAAGTGCCAGGCCATCGGCCAGCGGCGCACTGACGGTGGCGCGCAACCACAGTGCTTGCGTTGAGGTAATCGTCGCGACGGTCTGACCGGCCGCAACCTGGTCGCCAATGCGAATAAAGTGACGATTGAGTTGCCCGGGCTGCTGCGCAATCAGCGGATAGTCGCCGGGCTTACCCTGGCCATCGCGCAGCGCTTCCAGGGTCTTGGTATCAAAGCCGGCGAGCTGTAGTTGGTGATACGTCGCCTCTCGTTTGAAGCGAGCTTGCTGGTAGGCCCGCTGGGTCTGTTCCAGACGCTGACGGGAAATAATGCCCTCGCCGAAAAGCTCGCGATCGCGTTTGAGCTTTGCCTGTTGGTTTGCAAGCTCGACCGAGGCGTCCAACCACTGTTGCTGTGTCTGCGCGAGCTCCGCGCTATTGAGTGTGGCGACAATATCTCCGGTCTCTAACTGCGCGCCGCCGGTTTGATGCCAGCGTTGCAGGACCCCGGCGTAGCGGCTTTGTAGAATCGAGGGCGTGTCGGGCGAGGGGATCACCACCGCCGGAACCCGCATGCCGGACTGGCTGCCAGCTGCATCTAGCGCTTGGCTAACAATGCCGAGGCGGGCCTGGTCCTCCGTTGACAGGACAATGCGTTCCGCGGAGCACAAACCCGGTAGCGCTATAAAGGCCAGAGCCGTTAATACGCGCTGGGGGCGATTCAAAAAAAATGTCATAGGGTTTCTCCAACGGTTTGTCTCAGGGAGGAAATCAAGGCTTGCTGACGCAGCGTGAGCAGCTGCCATTGCAACTGGCTTGCGCGATAGTGCTGTAGGGCAACAATGGTAGGTCGAATATCCGACTCTCCCGTGGCGAAGGCTTTTTTGGCCATTTGCCATTGGCGCTTTGACAAATCACGTGACTGCTCGGCATAGGTAATCGATTCGGCGATCACATCAAGCTCGTGTTCAACTTCGTGAAAGCGCTGTTGTAACTGCTGTCGCGCCTGCTTTAGCTCAACGTCCGCGTCGCTCAATGCAATGGCCGCATTGGAACTGGCCGCTGCGGTATAGGAGGCGCCGCCAAAGGGGATCGACAGGCTGAGCCCCAGGCTTTCTATCTCTGGCTCTATGTTGCTGCCGCGCTCTCGACGCACGCCAATCGCCAACGTGGTGTTTCCTGCGGCAGCGTGGCGGGCTTGGTTCAGGCGGTCCTGTTGCTGTTGGCGTTTCGCCAGCAATAGGCGCAGCCGGGGGTGCTGTGTGCTGATGTTTTGTCGCGCTGGCGGCGTTTCACTGAATTGCGCCGGGCGCTGCCGCAGACCGGTCAAGGTTATGTAAAGGCGCTCGGCATCGACTAATTCTGCATCGGCATTAAGCAGCTGCTGGCGCGCGTCAAGCAGCAATGCTTCGCTTTGCATTCGCGCAGCCCGGGAAATATCGCCAGCGCGTAAACGCTTTTCACTAACGGCGAGCAGTGCCTGGGCGTCGGCCACCGCGTTCACGGCGTGCTCCCGGCGCGCCGTGCTGGCATTGAGTTGGTGCAGTGCGTTGCGCAGCCTGCCAACGACGATCAGCCGTTGATAGTCCCGCCAGGCGTCGGCGCCGCTGGCATAGCTTCGCGCCAGCGATTGGGCATTACTGCGCTCGCCCCAGCGCCAGAGGTCTACCTCCAGGTCCAATTCCATTTCCCTCAGGCCTGTGTCATCGGCGTTCTGGTCGTCCCAATAACTTGCATTGAGGCGGGGGCGTCCGGCGATCATTCGGCGGCTGACTTGCTGCTGTGAGGTCGCCTGCTGCTGGTAGACATCGCCCATTGATTGCTCCGGTGCAAGGCGCAGCGCGGCATTCAGTACCTGCTCAATAGTCAGGGTCGGGCTAGCCGCCAGATGGGGATGCTCGGTGTGAGGGTGGTCGACCGCTTCGCCGTCATGCACGGCGGCAGCGGTTGCCGGAAGCGCGATAGCAACCGCGCTGAGTACTGCGCAGCACCGGCCAAAGAATAAGAGAGCTTTCACATTCATGTCCGCAGAGAGTTAGTGTTAACAGGCCCTAGGGTACGGGGGCAGTTGTCAAAAATATGTCGACATTGCGGCGCTATCTATGAAACGAGATTTGACATTCTTTTGGCGTTTACCGTGATAAATTGGTGGGACGGTGAGGGGCAGGTAGGCAAGGACTGGCAAAGACATCGATGAACTTACTGATCGTTGAAGACAACCGCGATATCGCGGAGAACATCGCTGACTACCTGGAGCCCCGAGGGCACCAGCTGGACTTTGCAATGGACGGTAGACAAGGCTTGGCGTTGGCGCTGTCAGGAGATTTCGACGCTATTGTGTTGGATCTTACTCTGCCAAAAATGGACGGCATTGAACTGTGTAAAAACCTGCGAGCCCATCACGGTATGACGCCGGTAATAATGTTGACCGCGCGTGACCAGCTAGACGACAAACTGCTTGGTTTTGAGGTGGGTGCCGACGATTATCTTGTTAAACCGTTTTCCGTTAAGGAGTTAGAAGCTCGCTTGCTAGCCCTACTAAAGCGCTTAAATCCCAGCGAGCAATTGAACACAATGCAGGTTGCCGATCTGAGTTTTAACCTTCAAACGCTGGAGGTTAATCGCGGCGGGCAGGCCCTGGATTTGAACCCCATTCAAACCACCTTGTTGCAGTGCCTTATGCAGCACAGTCCCAATGTGGTTAAGCGAGCACAGTTGGAACAGCGTGTATGGGGCGACCATCCGCCCGATAAAGATATATTGCGCACCCACATATACAGCTTGCGAGCAATTATCGATAAACCATTTGATACCCACCTGCTGCATACCGTTCATGGTGTCGGTTATCGCTTGGTGGCGTTGGGGGGCGAGTGAGCGGGAAAAAAGTACAGACGCTACGGCGCCGATTAATTCTGAGTACGGCTATTATTGTCACCGCAACGAGCACCTTGTTTGCCGGTGGCCTATTGCTGATCAAGCAGCAATTGGAAAAAGCCACCTTCGGAAATATCGTTGGCAAGCACATTGACATGTTGGTGGAAGACCCAGACAAGGCCAGTGTGCTCAATAACCCGCTCCTGAATGAGTGGCGCTACTATCGCGGCAGCAACGCTCAGCACTTACCGGAAGCCATTCGCAGCTTGCCCCTGGGAACACACCACAGTGTGCTGCTCGACGGGGTGCAGTATCACCTGCAAGTCGCGCGGGCCAGCGACGAAAAAATATATCTGCTCTACGACATTTCTGAATGGGAGCGTCAGGAGCACACCTTGCTTAGTTTTCTGTTGATGGGCGTTGTCATTGTTTTGGTGTTGGCGTTACTGATTGCCGGCAAGGCCGCCGATACCATTCTTGAGCCAGTGAGAAGGTTGTCCGGGCGGCTCAGCAGTCTTTCACCAACACAGCGCAACGTGAGAATTCAGCAGGAGTTTAATGACAGTGACATCGGCCAAATTGCCGCAGCGTTTGACACCTACTTGGAGCGCATCGACCAATTCGTAGAGCGCGAGCGCTCGTTTACCGCTGCGGCGAGTCACGAATTACGCACCCCGCTCTCGGTGATGATGGGCGCCGTTGATGTTATCGAAGCGAATGCGCCTAGCCCGCCGACGCAGCGCGCTGCCAGCCGTATTCGTCGCGCGTGTCGCGACATGCTGGCGTTTATCGAAGCGGCGTTATTTCTATCCCGTGAAGAGGAGCGCTCAATCAGTCAGAAAGCGAGTTGCGAAGTCGCCGATGTGCTACGCCAGTTAGTCGACGATTTAGAGGAGGCGTTTTCGGCGGCAGATATTACCGTGAAGACGACGGTGGATAAGCCCTTGGCGCTGCGGGTGCCGGAAAGTTTACTCAAAATCACCCTGACAAATTTACTGCGCAACGCTATTGAACACAGTGCTGGCGGCACAGTGAGTATTCATCTTAAGGGCGATACTTTGAGTATTCGCGACACCGGGAAGGGGATTGCCGCCGCCGACTTACCTAATATCTTTGAGCGAAGCTACACCACCAAAACCGAGGGCACGGGGCTGGGGCTAAATATGGTGCGCAGAATTTGTGACCGCTACGGCTGGCAGATCGCCGTGCACAGTGAGCAGGGAAAAGGCACATGCGTGGAGCTGGTGTTTTAGGTGGTAAGCGTCAGCCCAGGTTGCTAAGCGCAATACCGACAACAACCCAACATAGAAGCGCTGCACTGAGCCAACTGGAAAAAATATACAGCCAATACAGTGGGCGAATTTTATGGATTGCCGAGGTGGTTAGGCCGTGCTCCGCTGAACGCATTTTGATGCATCGATAGATTTCCCGCATGCCGGCGTCAGCGCTTTGCTTGTCGGTGTAGCCGGAATAAGAGACACAAACCAACGCTAGGGCTTTGCCGCTTAGCACCCATAGAAAAAAGCACAGCCAGCCGAATGTCATCATCGCTAAATCCACTTGAGTTGCTGCAAGTAATTAAGAGTACAGCACTGCAGAGGGGGCGGTTCAACAGTGTGTGGTGTTCGAATATTTTTTGGCCTCAGGCGGTATTCTTAAGTTTCTCTTAATAGTGGCTGGATATGCTGAACCTCCATTGGGGTAAGCTCGGTACTATAGAATGAAAAAAAGGTGTCGAGATTTTGCGAATTCTATTGGTTGAGGATGACATCTCGCTGGCCAGCGGCATCAAGACCGCCTTAGCTCGGGCGGCCCATGCGGTTGACCATGTGGACAATGGCGCCGAGGCGCTGCGTTTTGCCCGTGACACTGCTGTCGATATGGTGGTGCTGGACCTGGGCCTGCCGGATATGGATGGCCTGTCGGTGCTGCGCGAGTTGCGCGCGGCGGGCAGTTCGGTGCCGGTACTAATTCTCACGGCACGCGATGCCCTCAATGACAAACTCTCCGGGCTGGACAGCGGCGCCGACGATTACCTGACCAAGCCCTTTGCAGTGGAGGAATTGCTGGCGCGTATCCGTGTGCTGGGCCGTCGCGGCAACGAGTTGCAGGACAATGAGCTGAATATCGGTCCGGTGCAGATCAATCTGGCGCGCCATGAGGTCAGCCTGCACGGCGAGCCTGTCAAACTGTCGCGCCGGGAGTTTGCCCTGCTGCGGGCATTGGCCGATCGTCCCGGCCAGGTATTCAGCCGTGAGCAACTGGAAGAGAAGCTCTACACCTGGGACGACGATGTCAGCAGCAATACCATCGACGTCTATATCCACAATCTGCGCAAAAAACTGGGCTCCGGGCTTATCAAAAATATTCGCGGTGTGGGCTATGTGCTGGAGCCGGGTGCGTGAGGTCACTGCGTCGCTTCTTGCTGATCAGTCTGCTGGCGGTGCTGATGCTCAGCAATTTTGTCGCGGCCTTGCACGGCTATCGGGCGAGCATGACCAAGGCCGAGCAGCTGCTGGACGACAAGCTGTTCGACATGGCGGGGCATTTTTTGGCAATGCCGCTGCCCGATGGCACTTCGCCGCCGGTGGACGAGCAGCTTCAGGCCTTTCAGGTGGTCGATGCCGAGGGAAAGCTGCGCTGGCGCTCAGTGCAGATGCCCGCGACCGCGCTGCAACTGCCCGACGGGTTTTCTGAATACAATGCAGGGGGCTACCGCTGGCGCATGTTGCAGCGGCGCGGTGGCGAGCCACTGCGCACGGTGATTGTCGCCGAGCGCCTTGACCTGCGTTATCAGCTTGCCGAGAACGTGATTATGGAGTCGGTGGCGCCGGTGCTGCTGGTGGTGCCGATAGTGGGCTTGCTGCTGTGGCTGATTGTCGGTCGCGGGCTGAGCAGTCTGACCCGGCTGGCGAGTCTGCTGCGCGGCAAGCGCAGCGATGATTTCAGTCCGGTGTTGGTGGAGCGCGCCCCAGAGGAGTTGCAGCCGGTGCTGGATTCCATCAACCAGTTGTTGCAGCGCCTCGATGCGGCCTTTGAGCGGGAGCGGCGGTTTTCGGCTGATGCCGCTCACGAGCTGCGCACGCCGATTAGCGCGATTCAGATTCACCTGCACAACTTGCGTGCCGAGCTGAGCGAACCCAGTGAGTCGTTGGATTGCCTGAGCGCCGATGTGTCGCGGTTAGCGCATTTGGTCGAGCAGTTGCTGTTGCTGCACCGGACCAACCCCGAGCATTACCCACGGCAATGGGAAACGATTGATCTGGCGGCGCTGGCGAGGGAAGTGAGCAGTACCTGCTTTGCCGATATCGACGCCCGCCAGCAACAGCTCAGCCTGCGTGGCCGGGGGAGTATTCAAGGCGACCGCTTTGCACTGGGGGTTCTGGTGGAAAACCTGCTGCGCAATGCCAATAAATACAGTCAGCCGGGGGCGCATATCGATGTGTTGATTGGCGAGGCAGACGGCGTGGTCAGCCTTTGTGTGGACGATTCCGGGCCGGGTATTCCGGAGCCACAACTGGCGCGAGTGCGTGAGCGCTTTTATCGCGTGGGCGGTGATCGGCACGATTCCGGTCAGTCCGGCTGCGGCTTGGGTTTGTCGATCGTTGAACATATTGCCCAGTTACACGGCGCGGAGCTGCGGCTGGAAAACCGTGCGGAAGGTGGCTTGCGGGTGTGTGTGCAGTTTATAGGGCAGCGTGGTGAGAGGAGAGGGGCCGATGCTGCGGGCAGTCATTAACGGGACGCTGTTGCTGATGCTATCTGCGGCTTGTCTAGCGGACAAACCGGTGGTCGAGCTGGTGATTCGTGACCATCTGTTTTATCCCTCGCAGCTTAAAGTGCCTGCTAACGTCAAGTTTAAGTTGCGAGTCGACAATCAGGACCCGACGCCGGAAGAGTTCGAGAGCTATGAGCTGAACCGCGAAAAGGTCATCCTTGGTAAGCGCAGGGCGATTATTTTTATCGGCCCGCTGGCGCCGGGGGTGTATCCCTTTTTTGGCGAGTTCAACCCAAAAACGGCTCAGGGCACGATGATCGCCGAATAGCGGTAAAGAGAAGCTGCCATGTTATTAACCAGTGTCATTATTGTGTTGCGCGAAGTGCTGGAAGCGGCGCTGTTGATCAGCGTGCTGGCCGCGCTGCGACAGATGCAAGGCGGCAGTCGGCGCGGCCTGTTGTGGGGAGTGCTTGCCGGGTTGATGGCGTCGCTGGTCATGGCACGCAGCATGGGCGCCATTTCCGAGTTGGCCGACGGCGTTGGGCAGGAACTGTTTCTGGCCTCTCTGCACGGGGTGGTCTATCTGGCGCTGCTGTGTATCGGCGTTCTGGCGCTGCGTGAATCGTCATCCCATACTTTGTTGATGGGTGTGCTGATGGTAACCGCTGTGGCCGTGGCGGTGAGTCGCGAAGGCGAGGAAGTCTTTCTCTATATTTCGGCGTTTCAGCAGAACGATGAAGTGCGCAGCAGCCTGTACAGCGGTTCACTGATCGGCCTGGGTATTGGTGCCAGCGCGGGTGCACTGCTGTATTACGCTCTGTGTCTGCTGCCGCCCAAGTGGGGATACCGGATGATTTTGCTGTTGCTGACGGTGGTGGCGGGCGCGATGATCTTGCAGGCGTCGGGCCTGCTGGTACAGGCGGATTATCTGCCTAGCGGAATGGCGTGGGACAGCTCGGATTGGTTGCCTGAAGACAGCGTTGCCGGACAGCTTCTTTACGCCATGCTGGGATATGAGGCGACACCCGCGCCCGCGCAACTGTGGGCTTACAGCGGGGCGGTGTTATTGATGGCGTCAGTATTGCTTTGGCAGTGGCGGCGAAGCAGGAGCGCATCATGATAAGGCGGCTGGCTTTGGGACTTGCGCTTAGCGTCAGCACGACATCGTGGGCGGACGGCTTACCCGTTGACCGTCTTTATTCGCCTTATGTGCAGCCCCTGGAGAAAGAGCTGGAGTACCGCTATATACAGGCTGATGGCGGTCTTCAGGCCCCAGACGGGCTGCATGTGCAAAAGCTCGGTTTTGGCGCGGCGATCAGCGAGCGAGTGGCACTGGAAGCCTATGTGATTGCCGCCGATACACAGTTCAGCGACCGTATTGAAGCTGTTGAACTGGAGGCGCGCTGGCAGCTCACCGAGCAGGGGGAGTACGACAGCGACTGGGGTCTGCAGTTGGAATACGAGCAGGACCGCGAGGGTGACGAGCGGGAATTGGCCGTCTCGCTGCTGGCACAGAAAGACTGGGCATCCTGGCAGGGGATTGCCAATGCCTCGCTGATTCACGAAAAACAAAAAGGTCTGCGCAGTGAACTGGAAACCCGCTTGGCACTGCAGGCACGCTACCGCTATCGGGCGGCGCTGGAGCCCGGGGTGGAGCTGTTTCTCGGTGAAGATTACCAAGGCATTGGTCCTGCGCTCTATGGCGTGGTGAAACTGGCGGCGGGACGCTCGCTGCGTTGGGAACTGGCGGCGATTGCAGGCCTGGATAATGATAGTGCTGATCAGGCGGTTCGCCTGCTGTTGGAATACGAATTCTTTTAGGGCATTTACACGCTGGCGTAAAGTGTGCGCTCGGCCAGCCAGCGGTCGATGAGTGGCTGAACATTTTGTGGGTGGTGCTCACTGAGTAGGCGTGCTTGTTCTCGTACGCTGTCCAGTAGGTCTTCGTCGCGTTGCAGGTCGGCAATTTTAAAGCTCATTAGCCCGGTTTGACGGGTGCCGAGGACTTCGCCGGGGCCGCGAAGTTGCAGGTCTTGTTCGGCGATGACAAAGCCGTCGTTGCTGTCGCGTAGTGCAGATAAGCGCTGGCGGCCATTGCGCGACAACGGACTTTGATAGAGCAGTACGCAATGGCTTTGTTGATGTCCTCTGCCCACTCGCCCGCGCAGTTGGTGGAGTTGGGCGAGCCCCAAGCGCTCGGCATTTTCGATAATCATCAGCGTGGCGTTGGGGACATCAACGCCGACTTCAATAACCGTTGTTGCGACCAGCAAATCGACTTTTGCGGCCTTGAAGTCTGCCATCATGGCGGCCTTTTCGGCGGCTTTCATGCGCCCGTGCACCAAGCCGACGTTCAATTCCGGCAGTGCGTCCTTGAGTTGTTGCCAGCTCACCTCGGCGGCTTGCGCCTGTAACTTGTCGGACTCTTCGATCAAGGTGCATACCCAATAGGCTTGTTGGCCACTTTGGCAGACGGCGCGCAGCCGTTCGACAATTTGCTCGCGCCGGTCATTGGCGAGCACCACGGTGTTGATCGGGCTGCGCCCCGGCGGCAATTCGTCGATGACGGAGGTATCCAGGTCAGCATAGGCGGTCATTGCCAGGGTTCTGGGAATGGGGGTGGCCGTCATAATTAATTGGTGGGGATGGCCGACCTGATCCTCGCCTTTTTGTTTGAGAGCGAGGCGCTGGTGCACGCCGAAGCGGTGTTGTTCGTCGACAATAACCAGGCCGAGTTTGGCGAATATTACCTCGTCTTGAAACAGCGCGTGGGTGCCTACCACGACGTGCGCTTTGTGCTCGGCAACGCGCTGTTGGGCGGCGGCTCGGGCCTTGCCTTTTTGCTTGCCGCTGAGCCAGGCAACCTCCAAATCGAGCGGGGCCAGCCATTGGCTGAAGTTGTGGAAGTGCTGCTCGGCGAGGATCTCGGTGGGCGCCATGATGGCAACCTGATAACCGCTGGCGGCGGCGCGCAGCGCGGCGAGTGCAGCAACGGCGGTTTTGCCACTGCCGACATCGCCTTGCACCAAACGCAGCATGGGCGCGCCCTGGCGTAGGTCACGGCGGATTTCATCGGCAACACGCTGCTGTGCTGAGGTAAGGGTGAAACCCAGGCCTTCGAGAAAGGCGTTCTCGAGATCATCGGGGCCGTCGAGTCGGGGCGCGCCAAAGCGGCGGGCCTCGACGCGCAATTTCTGCAGCGCCAGGTTATGGGCCAGCAATTCCTCAAAGGCGAGGCGCTGCTGACTGGGATGCTGGCCAGATTGCAGTAGCTCAAGCGAGGCGTCTGCCGGTGGATGATGCAAATAGCGCAGTGCCTCAGCCAGTGTCCAGCGGCCTGGCAGTGCCGTCTGCGGTAGCCATTCGGTAATGGGGTGAGTATCGAGATAGTGCAGGGCTTGGCCGCATAGTTTTCGCCAGCTGGTTTGAGCAAACCCTTCGGTGCTTGGGTAAATGGGCGTCAGCCGGTCTTCGACGGGAGCGACTGCCTCCCCTTGCAGAACGGTGTACTCCGGATGGTAAAACTCCAGGCCGCTGGCGCCGCGCCGGGCCTCGCCAAAACAGCGCAGTCTCGCGCCTTTGCTGAGTTGTTGTTTCTGCGCGGCGTTGAAGTGAAAGAAGCGCAGTGTTGTGGTGCCGGTGCCGTCGCGCAGCCGGCAAACCAAGCTGCGCCGTCGCCCGAAGGTGATATCGGCGGCGAGTACTTCGCCTTCGATAACCACATCGTTGCCGGGTCGCAAGGCGCCGATAGGGCAGATGCGGGTGCGATCCTGGTAGCGCAGTGGCAGGTGGAAAAGCAGATCTTGCACACTGTGCAGCCCGAGCTTTTTGAGCTTTTCTCTCAGCTTTGGACCTACGCCCTTGAGCGAACTTACATCAAGTTGGTGCAGGGCTTGGGTCATGTGGAAGGATGATCGCTGTGGGCGGTTTTGATCGCCTGGCTGATAACGTCGATGGCTTGGTGGCGGGGGAAACTGGCCCGCCAGGCCAGGGCAATTTCCCGCGTGGGCGGTGTGCCGGCAAAGGGCCGAGTGCACAACATACCGTCGCCGTAGGGCCCGACTTGGGCAGCGGACAAAGGCAAAATGCTGATGCCAAGTTTGGAGGCCACCATGTGTTTGAGGGTTTCCAAAGAGCTGCCCTCAACCACTGACTGAAGCAGGCGGTCACTGCGGGCCAGGTGCTGCTGTAGTCCGGGGCAAGCGGCGAGCACTTGGTCGCGAAAACAATGGCCTTCGCCCAACAGCAACACGTTTTGCTGATACAGGTCGCTGTGCTCAATATGGGACTTCGCGGCCAGTGGGTGATCGCCCGGTAGCAGCACCACAAACGGCTCGTCGTAGAGCGTTTGGGTAACCACCTCGGGTTCATTGAAGGGCAGGGCAATAACGATGGCGTCGAGCTTGCCACTGCGCAGGCGGCCGCGAAGAATCGCCGTCATATTTTCTTCAACGTACAGTGGCATTTGGGGCGCGAGTTCGCGAATGCGAGGAATGGCGCGCGGGTAAAGATAGGGGCCGACGGTGTGAATGGCGCCAAGCGCCATGGGGCTGCCCAGAGGGTCGCGTCCCTGAGCGGCCAGTTCGCGAATCCGCTCGCTCTGTTCCAGCACATAGCGGGATTGCTCGATAATCTGCTCGCCGATAGGTGTGCAGGTCACCTGGCCGCGGCTGCGTTCGAACAGGCTTACCGCTAATTCCTCTTCAAGCTTTTTAACAGCCACACTGAGGGTGGGTTGGCTGACAAAGCAGCGCTCGGCGGCCTTGCCAAAATGTCCGGTTTCCTGGAGCGCGATGATGTAGCGTAATTCTGTTAGCGTCACAAAATTGCCTGGTTCGATAGTTTTAGACTATAGCGCTGCAGTGTACACCGACGACTCTGGCCTGCCTACTATTGGCGCTGCAGATCCAGTATCAGCTTGCCAATATGCTCGCTGCTCTCCATGCGCGCGTGGGCGTCGGCAACCTGCTCAAGGGGGTAGACACTGTCGATGGCGGGCTGCAGCTCACCGCGAGCCAGCAATGGCCACACGCGTTCGCGTAGGGCGTTGGCAATGGCGGCTTTTTGGTCTCGGCTCTGCGCGCGGAGGGTGGATGCACTGAGGGTGAGCCGCTTCATTAACACCGGCAAGAAGTTCAGCTCGGCGGCAAAGCCACCTTGGAAGGCGATAAAAACAATGCGGCCATCCTCGGCGGCAAGGTCGATATCGCGGCGGATATAATCGCCGCCAACCATATCCAGAATCACATCGACACCGCGACCGTTGGTGGCAGCGCGCAGTTGTTCGACAAAATCCTGCTCCCGGTAATTGACGGCAATGCTCGCGCCAAGCGATTCGCAGGCGGCGCATTTTTCGGCGCTGCCTGCGGTGGTGAATACCTTGGCGCCGAAGGCGCCAGCCAGTGCGATGGCGGTGGTGCCGATACCGCTGCTGCCGCCGTGTACCAAAAACGACTCGCCGGGTTGCAAGGCGCCGCGCTCAAAGACATTGTGCCAAACGGTGAAGTAGGTCTCGGGCAGAGCCGCTGCCTGCACATCATTTAAGGCAGCGGGAATGGGTAGGCACTGCCCGGCGGGCGCGGCGACGTAGTCGCTATAGCCACCGCCGTTGCACAGCGCGCACACGCGGTCGCCAATTTGCCAGCCGTTTACGCCTTCGCCGATGGCGGCGACGCGCCCGGCAACCTCCAAGCCGAGAATCGGACTGGCGTCAGCCGGAGGGGGGTAAAGGCCATAGCGCTGCATTAAGTCGGGCCGGTTAACACCCGCAGCAGACACGGCAATCAACAGTTCGCCGGCGCCGCATTTAGGCAGTGGCTGCTCGCCGATTACCAGGCTGTGGTCGTCGTTGACGTTAACGCAGCGAACGTGTGTTGGAAGCGCTGTCATTGTTGTTCCCCTTTGCTATGCTCCCCGACCTGCGAGGGCGAATGTGCCCAAGTATGCCTGAGCTGAGCTTGGGCTTGAACCGACTAAGGTGGGAACATGAACGCGAGTACTAAGCGGCTGTTGATTGTTGGTTGTGGCGATATTGGTGGTGGGCTGGCGGCGCGCTACTTGGCCAAGGGCTGGCATGTGCAGGGTATGCGCCGTGATGGTAGCAAGTTGCCAACGGGTGTAGAGGGTTTGTCAGCTGACCTTGCGCAGCCCAGCAGCATACGCGCTTTGGGGCCTTTGCAGGCCGACTACATCGTAATGACGCTCACGCCCAATGGCTATAATCCGGAAGGCTATCGCAAAATTTTTGAAGAGGCGCTCGCGGTGATTTTGGAATCTATCGTCGAGCCGCCCAAGCTGCTGTTATTTGTTTCCAGCAGTGGTGTGTATGACCAGAGTGGCCACGAATGGGTCGACGAAGACAGCCCGACGGCCCCCAGTCGTTTTTCCGGGCAAAGCATTTTGCGAGCAGAACAGCAGATTGCCGACACGGGCTGGCCGCACAGTATTGTCCGTTTTGCCGGTATATATGGCCCGGGGCGTTTGCAAATGATCGCTAAGGTGAAGGCGGGTGAGTGTGTGCCGGATGAGCCACTGCACTATAGCAATCGTATTCACCGCGACGATTGCGTCGGGGTGCTGGCGCACTTGATTGATAAGGTTGACGGCGGTGAGTCAGTGGCGAGCTGTTACTTAGGTGTTGACGACCTGCCGGTAGCGATCCAAACCGTGCAGCGCTGGTTGGCCGAGCAACTCGACGTCCCCTACCGGCAAAACGGGGCACCCATTTCGCGAACCGGCAGCAAGCGCTGTAGTAACCGCCGCCTGCGCGACAGCGGCTACGAATTCCTGCACCCCAACTATCGCAGCGGCTTTGTTCAAGTGCTCAGCGACGCGCGGTCGGCTTGACTGTTAAAGGGCGAGAATAACCTCAATCTCCACCATCGCGCCGCGCGGTAAAGCGGCAACTTGTACGCAGGCGCGCGCGGGGTAGGGCTCATCAAATACCGACGCCATCACCTCGTTTACGGCAGCAAAGTCGCCGAGGTCGGTGAGGGAGATATTCACTTTTACTGCATCGTTCAAACTGCCGCCAGCGGCCTCGGCAACGGCGGTCAAATTTTTAAACACTTGCTGGCTCTGTTCGCTTATCCCGCCTTCGATCATTTCCATGGTTTCGGGGATCAATGGGATCTGGCCCGACAAAAACACCATGTTGCCGGTTTTTACCGCTTGCGAGTAGGGGCCAATGGCCGCTGGGGCCTTGTCGGTGCTGATGATGGTTTTAGTGCTCACAGAAGTATCCTTATCGCCACGCCGGTGGCCGACTAATGAGTGTTAACAGGGGCTAGTGTTTTTCGCGGGTCACTTTTATTACCGCGGGAATATTGCGAATACGGCGCATGATGCTGGCGAGGTGAATACGTGAGCGCACGCCGATCACTAAGTGGATGGTGCTGATCTTCGGGTTTTCGTCTTCCACACTGATCTTTTCTATGCTGGCCTCGGCGCCATTCACCCGGGTGGCAAGCACGGCAATAATGCCGCGCTGCTTGCTCAGCTCGACTTTGAGCTCTACGGAGAAGTCGCGGTCAATGTCATCGGCCCAGCTCAGCGGTACGACGCGCTCAGGGGTGTTTCTCAGGTCAATGCTGTTGTGGCAGTTCTCACAGTGCACCACCACGCCTTTCTCTGCGCTGACGATACCAACGATGTGGTCGCCGGGAATGGGGTAGCAGCAGCGGGCGAAATTAACCAAAAATCCTTCGGTGCCGTGAATGACCATGGTCTGCCGCTGGCTGGTGGCAGGCGGTGCATTGTCATCGTCGTCGCTGAGTTGGTCGCGCAGGGTCAGCAACTGTCGGGCGGTGAGGTAGGCAACGCGGTTGCCCAGGCCTATTTGTTCAAAAATATTGTCGGCCGATTTGCTCTGCGTGGCGTCGACGAGCTGTTCCAAGTGCTCGTCGCTGAAGTTATCCAGCTGCTCATCCATGCTGCCTAAGGCGCGCTCCAGCATTCGGCGGCCGAGGCTCACTGCCTCGGTGCGGCGCTGATGTTTGAGGAAGTGGCGAATGCCGCTGCGCGCTTTTGCGGTAACCACAAAGTGCAGCCACGCCGGGTTGGGCTGGGCGCCGGGGGTGGTAATGACCTCAACGGTCTGCCCGCTTTGCAAGGCTTCAGACAGTGGTGCCAGGCGGCGGTTGATTCGGCATGCAACACAGGAATTCCCCACATCGCTGTGTACCGCGTAGGCGAAATCGACCGCGGTCGCACCAGCCGGCAATTCCATAATGTCGCCGCGCGGGGTGAATACATAGACCTCGTCCGGGAAGAGGTCGATCTTCACGTTCTCGATAAATTCCAGCGAGTCGCCAGCGCGTTGCTGCATTTCCAGCAAGCCTTGTACCCACTGGCGAGCGCGCGCATGGCTGGAATTGCCGCGGGCATCTTGCTCATTGGATTTATACAGCCAGTGGGCAGCAATCCCGTTATTGGCCATTTCCTCCATTTCCTGCGTGCGGATCTGGATTTCAATGGGCACGCCCTGCATGCCGAAGAGTACGGTGTGCAGGGATTGATAACCGTTGGCTTTGGGAATGGCAATGTAGTCTTTAAATTGCCCTGGCACAGGTTTGTAGAGGCCATGGACGCAGCCGAGTACGCGGTAGCAGCTGTCGACAGAGTCGACGACGATGCGAAAGGCATACAGGTCCATGATCTCTTTCAGCGACTTCCGCTTGTTGCGCATTTTGCTGTAAATGCTGAACAAGTGTTTTTCGCGGCCGACAACGTGGGCTTTGTGCCCCTCTTCCAGCAGGCAGTTTTCCAGGCCCTCCTGAATATTGGCGATGGTTTTGCTGCGGTCGCCAAAGCGTGTGCGAATGGCCTTGCTGATGCGCTGCGCGCGCATGGGGTGCATGGCCTGAAAACCTAGGTCTTCAAATTCCACGCGGATATTGTGCATGCCCAGGCGCTGGGCAATGGGGGCATAAATTTCCAGTGTTTCCCGGGCGATGCGGCGGCGCTTCGGCGGCGGCATCACACCCAGGGTGCGCATATTGTGTAAGCGGTCGGCCAGTTTGACGAGGATAACGCGAATGTCCTTGGCCATCGCCAGGGCCATTTTCTGAAAGTTTTCAGCCTGCTGTTCGGCTTTGGACTGGAATTCGATCCGGGTCAGCTTGGACACGCCGTCGACCAGCTCGGCAACCGCATCGCCGAATTGCTCGCTGAGGTCTTGCTTGCTAACGGCGGTGTCTTCGATCACGTCGTGCAGCATTGCCGCCATGAGGCTCTGCGCATCTAGGCGCATTTCCGACAAGATGCCGGCGACGGCTAAAGGGTGGGTAACATAGGGTTCGCCGCTGCGGCGATTCTGACCTTCGTGGGCTTGTTCGGCGTAGTAATAGGCGCGCCGAACCTGATCCACCTGTGAGGCAGAGAGGTAATTACTCAGGGTTTCGGCGAGGGCGTCGATGGATTGCGCCGGTTCAGGCTTACCGTGTTGGTAATTGAAAAAGCTGTATTGGTGCATCGACACCCCGGGCCAAGGTTTTTACAGAGGCTGAGCGCCCAGCTCAACACCCAGGTCCAGCTCGGGCTCTTCCGCTACCGCGTCGGCGGCCATGATTTCTTCGCGGGTAATTTTGCCTTCGGCAATTTCACGCAGCGCCAGTACTGTTGGCTTGTCGCCTTCTTCGGCAACCAGCGGGTCTTTGCCGCCGGTGGCAAGCGCACGGGCGCGCTTGCTGGAAACCATTACCAACTCAAAACGATTGTCTACTGCCGACAGGCAGTCTTCTACAGTAATACGGGCCATGAAAATGTTCCTGAATGTGCTGAATCGCAGTGGTAACAGGCACCACCGCCAGTTATCCACAGTCTATCAAACTTCGCTGCGCTATGTCAGCAGTGCCGTGAGTAAGTCACGGTGACGCTGCTGCTGGCGGTTCAGGCGCAGGCGGTGGCTCAGCAGAATGGCCTTTAGCTCTTGCAGGGCGGTTTCAAAATCGTCGTTGATCACAACGTAGTCGCCTTCAACAAAGTGCGACATTTCTTCGACGGCGGCGGCCATGCGGCGGCTAATCACCGACTCTTCATCCTGGCCTCGTCCGGTCAGGCGTTCGCGCAGAGCGTCTTGGGAGGGGGGTAAAATAAAGATGGATACCGTTTCCGGCAGTAATTTGCGCACCTGCTGAGCGCCTTGCCAGTCGATCTCGAGAATAACGTCGCGACCGCTGTCTAAGGTGTCCTCTACCCACTTTTGGGAGGTGCCGTAGTGGTTGTCAAAAACCTGGGCGTGCTCCAGAAAGGCGGCACTGCGCAGCATCGACTCAAAGGTGTCGTGGCTGACAAAGTGGTAATTGACGCCGTCCACCTCACCGGGGCGCATATCGCGGGTGGTGTGAGAGATCGAAACTTGCACGTCGTCCATTTCGTCGAGCAGTCTTGCAACCAGGCTGGTTTTGCCGGCGCCCGAGGGGGCGGATACGGTAAAAAGGGTGCCCTGGCTTTGCTGCATTGTGGCGGTGTCCTGTGATGTGGTTATCGGTGACGGCTGGTTATTGTGGGTATGTTCGCACGGTTTGCAGACTATTTGAATAATTGGTCGCGAGCGTTTTCAGTCAGCGCGATGACCGCCGCTTTCTTCAACTTTTTCTCGGTGGAAATAGCGTAAAACTGCTCGCGAATACCGTCTATGCGCCCGGCCAGGGCGACGGAGTATTGTTTACACACCTGCTCTTCAATGGCGCTTGGGCAGGCAAAAAAACCGGCGCCGGCGTGGCCGAAGGCTTTTACCAGCGCGCTGTCGTCAAACTCGGCCACAATGTGGGGCGCGATGCCCTGCTCGGCAAACCATTGCTCTAGTGCACTGCGAAGGGTGTTGTTCGTGGTTGGCAGCAGAAACGGTTGATGATTCAGATTATTGGGGAACTCGCCCGCCGCGTCGTCGATCAGCGACGGCGCCGCCAGAATGCTAACGCCACACTCGCCCAAGCGGTGATTGTATAGCCGGAGGTTCGGCGCAGGAGGAACCGGCCGATCACTGAGTAGCACATCTAATTTATGCATCGCCAGTTGGGGCAGTAGCTCGTCAAACTTGCCTTCTTTGCACACCAGACTGGGGCTGGATGCTTGGCCGATAAATGGTTTTAGCACCAAGTGAGTAATCAGTTTTGGCAGAACATCCACCGCGCCAACCGTGAGTTTTTCGGCCTGATCCAGCTGCTGTTGCTGCAGGGCGATGTCTAACTCGGCACCCAGCGAGAAGATCGCATCGGCATAGCTCTGCACAAATTTACCGGCTTCGGTCAGGCGCAAGCTTCTCCCCTCGCGGGTGAATAGCGGCACCTCCCAACGTGACTCCAGCGTGGTGAGCTGGGCGCTGATGGTTTGCGGCGTAATGTTTAACGCTTCGCTGGCGCGACTAATCGAGCCTTCGCGGGCGACCACCCAAAAGTAATAAAGATGCTTAAAGTTGATATTCTGCATGGCAACTATTATCAACAAAAAGTTGATTATTGGTCATTAAAAATCGACTTTTTCGTTATTTGGTCCCTCGCTAAGCTAGCACCTCCACCTGCTAGGAGGGAATGTTATGCGCTTAGAAATTCAAACAAAGGAAGTGGTATTAAGCCCGAATCTCATCGCTAGGATTGAGTCTAAATTCAGTGCTCTGCGCCGGCGATCCTCTCGCAAAGTGATGGCGATACATGTTTTGCTCAGCCGGGTCGCCAGCAAAGGTGGCCTGTGCTGCTTGCTGGTCGTGCAGCTCAGGCGTCGGCGGCAGTGGGTTTTTCAGGCAGTGTGCGATGACATTTTGCTCGCTGTAGATGGCGCTTGGCAGCGTTTGCACAATGAACCTCAACTCGTGCCACTGGCCCTGCCGCCAGCTAGGGAGGGGTGATGGAGTCGCTACTTGCCACGGCGATTGCCAACTTAACCAGCCCTGCGATCTTGTTCTTTGTGCTGGGGGTGCTCGCCGCAAGTGCCAAGGCCGACCTCGAGCTTCCCGAGGGTATGGGCAAAGCACTGTCCATATATTTACTGCTGGCTATCGGCTTCAAAGGCGGCGTCGAGTTAAGCGAAAACGCGATCACGCCCGCGCTTATCGCGCTGCTACTTGCCGGCATTGCACTGAGTTTTCTCATCCCCTTTATTGCGTTCGCCTTGCTGAAATTTGCCACCCGCGTGCAGCCGATTGATGCGGCGGCGATTGCCGCACATTACGGCTCGATTAGCGTTGTGACCTTTATGGCGGCGGTGGGCTTCCTAACCCAGCAAGGCATTGACTACGAAGGGTATATGGTGGCGATGCTGGCGCTAATGGAAACCCCTGCCATTCTGTCGGGTCTGATTCTGGCGGCGCCGTATTTGCGTCAACAGGGCAAGCAGAATAACCGTCCAAAACTGCGCTTAAAAGACAGCTTGCTCAACGGCAGTGTCGTGCTGTTGCTAGGGAGTTTGGCGATTGGTTACCTGGTCGGTAAGCCCGGGTTAGCGCAGGTAGACGCCTTCGTTAAAGCGCCTTTCTACGGTTTGCTCTGCTTATTCTTGCTCGACATGGGCTTATTAGTGGGTCGCCGCCTTGGGGAATTTCGCCGAGTGGGTGTTGCGCTGGTCGCCTTTGGTCTCTACATGCCGCTAGTTGGCGCTGCGCTCGGCTTGGCCGTTAGTGCCTTGCTGGGCTTAGGGCTGGGTGAGACCACATTGCTGGCAGTGCTGTGCGCCAGCGCATCATACATCGTTGTGCCCGCCGCGATGCGCCTGGCACTGCCTCAAGCCAAGGCGTCGTTGTATATCATCACCTCCCTGGCGGTCACTTTTCCCTTCAATGTTATCGCGGGTATTCCACTGTATTTTCAACTGGCGATGTTACTGCAAGGAGTGAATTAACATGCTGCAGAGACACCGGAAAAAGCGCATCGAAATTGTCGCCGAAGCGCTGTTGTTAGATCGGCTACTGGAGTTGATAAAAGAAGCCGGGGCGACGGGTTACACCGTTCATCACTATGTTTCAGGGGCCGACTTCAACGGTCGACAGGGCGAGCCCGACGACCTGAGTTTAGTGCTGAAAAACATCCAGCTCAACGTGATCGCCGACGATGAGGTCGCCGAGAGGATTGTCGAGGGCTGCGCGGAGTTCTTTGACGACTATGCGGAGATCGTCGTGATCTCCGACGTCGAAGTCATACGACCTGAGCGGTTTTAGGTCTCGATCACTGTCATACACATTACCTGAATAAAAAAGTGTAGTGCTTTCTATTACTAGGGCGTGAATTCGCATTGTATAAGCGAAAGTAGAAATACTGCGCAAGATGATTTTTAGGGTGGTGAATACAGAGTTAGGAAGGCGCTACTCCAGAAAGTGAGTATGGTTTCGAAGTCAGTATTGACAGCCATTTAATTGGGATGTTAGGTTACGTCGCTCGTGGCGCAAGGTTTTCTAGGTAATGTCTAGAGTTGGGACAATAATATTGTTTGCGATGTTGATGATAGTTCAAACGCTATCTATTGCATCCGATGTATTGCCGTCCCATTTAGGGGACATTCATCACAATAGCGTTCACGCCCCCACCTCCATCGGCGATTCGGTTGATGCCGACTTCTCTACAGATGAGCAGTTAGATAGCAATCCCATAGGAGTGCCGGATAACTGCGATGGCAATCATTGTCATGGTTCGCACCTGCTGGTAGTTATGGATGTTCTTGTGCGCCTTCCCGTCGCACCAGAGAAAGTTTCTACACATTTCATTGTGAGTAGCCCTTCAAGCCGGATATATAGCGATATTCGCCCTCCCATAGCCTGATTAAGAAATATGGCCCTTCGGGGCATTAATTCTTTCTGATTTAACAGGAACTATGCGATGTATCACCACTTATTTATGTGGCGCTTTTTGTGTGGGCGCAAAATAAGCGTTTTTTTCTTCGGTTTTATTTTGGCTAGCCCGATAGCCGTCTTTGCGGAGCCAGCATCGGGCGCACGGGGCTTGACATTGCCTGAAGCTATCGCCGAGGCCCTACGTCAAAATCCCATCTTACAAGTTTTCACCCCTCGTCTGGAGGGGCTTCAGGGGAAACGTCTAACGGCTGACCAAAACCCAGCTATTGAGCTTGGTTTGACTGCAGACAATATTCTAGGAGTTGGGCAGTACAGTGATACCAAAAATTCTGAATATACCTTGACTCTTTCCTCTCTTATCGAATTGGGAGGGAAACGACAAGCGCGCGTGAAAACACTTTCTGGGCGCTATGCGCTCGTTGAATTGGAGCGTAAGGCACAAGCTTTGACCTTGCTTGGAGATGTAACTAGAGCTTTTATTCTAGCTTTGTCGTTACAGGAGAAGAGGGAGATAGGAAGAGAAGCTTTGAGGCTTGCCGAGTCGAGTCTGACACTTGTTAAAAAAAGGGTCGAAATAGGCGCTGCTCCGGAAGCGGAGGCACTTCGCGCACAGTCTCAATTGGATCAGGCGCTTTTGGATTCAGGGAAATTGCAGGCGGCTTTTGATAGCAGTTTGATGGAATTAGCCACCTTGCTGGGCAGGGCGCAGCCTGATTTCAATCGTTTAGAGGGCGACCTGTACGCATTTGATGTCACCGATAATTTCGACGGACTGTTTCAGCGAGCTAGTAGCAGTCCAGAAATACGTGTATTTGCCAGCGAAGAGCGTTTGCGAGAAGCGGAGCTCAATATGGCAAGAAGCCTGTCGCGAAGCGATATTCGTTGGCAAGTTGGCGCTCGATACTTGGAAGAAAGTGGTGATTCTGCGTTAGTACTGGGAGCGTCTATACCTTTATTTTCTGGCCGCCGGAATCGCGGAGATGTACAAGCCGCAATGGCCGCTAGAGATGAGGTTGGATATCGCCGTGAAGACGCAATGTTGTCACTCCGTGCGCGACTTTATCGAGCTTTTCGTTCTCATCGTCAAAGCATAATTACCGTCGATGCTCTTCAGTCAAAAGTACTGCCCAACCTTCGCAAAGCGCAAGTCCTGACTCGCAAGGCCTATGAGAAAGGTCGTTATGGGTATATGGAGTGGCGGCTCGCACAAGAACAATTACTTACCGCTCAGCGTCAGCTAGTGGATGCAGCCGCAACAGCGTTCATGAACCAAGCGTTGATTGAACAGCTAACAGGACAGTCACTCGCCTCTGTCGATGATGACTACTGAAAGATTAGGAATAATTGTCATGAATAAATTAAAACAAACTTTAATTGTGGTCGGTATTTTCTGTTTTACCAGTTTATCTCTTCAGGCCGGAGAAATGGCGGGCGAGGAGAAGCATATCCATGAAGCAGAGAGTGAGGAAAGTGTTAACAGTATGAGTGAGGCTGGACATGATGACCATGAAAGTGAGCCAGAGGGAAGAGTGGAAATACCTGACGACATAGCTAAGTTAACTGGCATCAAAACACGAAAAGCAGGTCCTGGAGCATTGGTTCGGACCTTGACTAGTTATGGTCGCTTACAAACTGATCCAAAGTTGGTTTCCCGTATAAAGGCACGTTTTAGTGGTCGAGTAACGGATATTTCGGTTCGCCTTGGTGACAGAGTCGAATCTGGTGCAGTCTTAGCGACCATTGAGTCGAACGATAGCTTGCAGCCATACATTCTGCGAGCACCGATCTCTGGAACGATTGTTCAACGCAACATAAATGTTGGAGAGATTGCTAGTTCAAGTACGATTTTTACGATTGCTGGCCTGGAAAAATTGTGGGCGGAATTGAAGATTTTTCCTAGCCAACGCAAGTTTGTTGATATCGGACAAATGGTGCAGGTGAATATTGACGACAAAGACTATCAAGGAAAAATTATGAGCCTGCTGCCAAGTCTGGAAGGCGCTCCATATACTATCGCTCGTGTTGTTGTTGATAATCGGCGTGGCATGCTTGTGCCGGGACAGTTGGTGGCCGCAAAGGTTGTTGTAGACGCTGATGAAGTATCAATAGCGATTGATAATCGTGGCTTGCAGGTATTTGAAGAGCAACCAGTTGTCTTTGTGAGAGAGGGCGAGGAGTACGAAGCCCGTCGGCTGGAGTTAGGTCGTAGCGATGACAGGGTTACGGAAGTATTAGCTGGCCTAAAGAAAGGGGAGCGCTATGTGGTTGAGAGCAGCTACTTGATTAAAGCTGATCTTGAAAAGTCTGGCGCATCACACGCTCACTAAGAGGAGGCTATCATGATTGATGCAATCGTCCGCCTTTCTGTAGAGCGACGTTTTTTAATTTTATCGATGATTATGGTTGTCATTGGCATGGGGGTGTGGAGTTTCCAGCGATTGCCGATAGATGCTGTACCAGACATCACTAATGTCCAAGTGCAAATTAATACGGAGGCAGAAGGTTACTCTCCTTTGGAGGTTGAGCAGCGAGTGACCTTTCCTGTTGAAACGGCTTTGTATGGTCTGCCTAAGCTGTCCTATACACGGTCATTGTCGCGATATGGCCTTTCACAAATTACGGTGGTATTTGAAGAAGGTACTGACATATATTTTGCGCGCAATTTGATCAATGCAAGGCTTGGGGCTATCAAGGGAGTGTTGCCGGATGGGCTTGAGCCGAAAATGGGGCCCGTATCCACGGGACTTGGCGAAATATACATGTACACCGTTTCTGCCCAAGCGGGAGCTATTCAGGAAAACGGAAAGCCGTGGGATGCGACAGCCTTACGTGAAGTGCAGGATTGGATTATTAAGCCGCAGCTTGCGCAAGTTCCTGGAGTAATAGAGGTAAATACCATCGGTGGATATGATAAGCAGTACCATGTTACGCCGGACCCAGCGCAATTACTCGAACATAGTATTAGTCTTTCAGAACTCAGTGATGCTTTACGCGCTAACAATGATAGTCGGGGGGCTGGCTACATCGAAAACAACGGTAAGCAGCTCCTTGTTCGATCCCCTGGTTTATTGCAAACGATAACTGACATCGAGCAGGTCGTCATCGCTAATAGGGGTGGTGTGCCTGTGCGTGTCGCAGACGTGGCAGAAGTCGCCATAGGCAAAGAGTTGCGTACAGGAGCCGCAACTCGTGATGGGCAAGAGACAGTGCTAGGCACGGCTATGATGTTAATGGGTGAAAACTCCCGAAGTGTCGCAAAAGCTGTAGGCGAACGCTTGAATACGATACGTCCTTCCTTGCCAGACGGTATCAATCTCGAAATGGTATATGACCGAACTGCGCTAGTAGATCGGGCTATTAAGACGGTCGAAAAAAACCTATTAGAAGGCGCCCTATTAGTCATTGTAGTGCTTCTTCTTCTCTTGGGTAATCTGAGAGCTGCGCTTATAACGGCCGCCATCATTCCACTGTCCATGTTGGCTACCATCAGCGGTATGGTGCGTACAGGCGTATCTGCGAACTTGATGAGTCTTGGTGCATTAGATTTCGGTTTAATCGTCGACGGCGCCGTCATAATTGTCGAAAACTGTATCCGGCGACTAGCAGAATCACAGCGAGAAAGCGGTGGAAAATTGCCAGTCAATGAGCGACTTCAGCTTGTCTATCAAGCGACTACAGAGGTTATTCGGCCAGCTCTTTTCGGTGTGGTTATTATTACAGTGGTATACATACCGATCTTTAGTCTTACTGGTGTAGAAGGGAAAATGTTTCACCCAATGGCTGCGACAGTAGTGATGGCATTGATGGCTGCGATGATTTTTTCTCTGACGATTGTGCCTGCGGCCGTAGCCGTTTTCATGAATGGAGAGGTCACCGAAAAAGAGAGTTATCTTATTCGCTCAGCAAAGTCTTTATATCGACCGGTGTTGGAATGGGCGTTACAAGCCCGTTGGTTGGTAATTGGAGCAGCTTCTGCATTGCTGATGATTTGCTTGTGGCTAGCAACAACGCTGGGTACGGAATTTGTACCGCAGCTTGCCGAGGGCGATTTCGCCATACAGGCGTTAAGGGCGCCAGGCACAGGGCTAGAGCAAGCGTTATCGATGCAAGAAAATCTCGAGCGGCGTATTAAATCTTTTCCAGAAGTAGACAAAGTATTTGCTCGAACGGGCACAGCTGAAGTTGCTACTGATGCTATGCCGCCGAACATATCGGATATATATGTAATTGTTAAGCCAAAGGAGCAATGGCCTGACCCGAAAAAATCACGAGAAACACTAATATTAGAAGTGCAAGAGTCAGTCGAACTGCTCCCTGGCAATAAATATGAATTCACACAGCCCATTGAGATGCGATTCAACGAGCTGATTTCAGGCGTTCGTGCAGATTTAGGCATCAAGGTGTTTGGTGATGATCTAGATAAGTTACTTTCTTCCGCAAACGCCATCATGGAGGTTGTTCAGGGGGTTGATGGGGCAGCTGATGTGAGGGTAGAACAAGTGACAGGCTTGCCCATGTTGTCGGTGCATCCACGGCGTATGGCCTTGTCTCGTTATGGACTATCGGTCGATGATCTACAAGACTTTGTCGCTGCCAGTATCGGAGGTGAGAATGTTGGCCTTATCTATGAAGGTGATAGACGCTTCCAGCTAGTGATACGTTTGCCTGAAAAAATGCGGCGTGACATAAGAGGGCTTGGTGACTTGCCTGTGCCGCTGCCGGATGGACAGTACGTGCCTCTTTCTGAAGTGGCTAACCTGGAGATGGCGCCGGCTCCAAATCAAATCAGTCGGGAAAATGGAAAGCGTCGAGTGGTGGTCACTGCAAATGTGCGTGATCGAGACCTTGGCAGCTTTGTCAAAGAAATACGAAATCGAGTTAGCGAAGAAGTAGATCTCCCTGCGGGGTATTGGTTGGATTACGGAGGTACATTTGAGCAGCTACAGTCAGCCAGTCAGCGATTGGCACTGGTGGTACCTGTGACGTTGCTTATTATTATTGCACTGTTAGTGATGGCATTCGGTTCACTCAAAGACGCATTAATAATTTTTAGCGGAGTACCTTTGGCACTAACAGGTGGGATATTAATGTTGTGGTTAAGAGATATGCCTCTGTCTATTTCTGCCGGAGTGGGTTTTATCGCCCTATCGGGTGTGGCTGTTCTCAATGGGCTGGTGATGGTTGCTTTTATCCGTGACTTGTGGCGGCTGAATGGTAACTTAATTGAGGCGGTGATAGAGGGGGCGATAATACGTCTGCGCCCAGTTCTTATGACAGCGTTGGTTGCCAGTCTTGGCTTTGTTCCAATGGCATTAAATACCGGTACGGGTGCAGAAGTGCAGAGGCCTCTGGCTACGGTCGTAATCGGCGGTATCATTTCGTCAACATTGTTGACGCTGTTTGTATTGCCGGTTTTATATTCTCTCTGGCATCGAGGTGACAAAGATTTGTCCGACACAAAAATGGCGGATAAATCTGAGTAGTTGACTGGTAGCTTTCGCCCGTAATTTATTACGGGCGAACTCATTCTCGTATTCTCCCTTTTCAGGAGAGTTGAAGTATCTCTAATTTGATATTTAACAATCGATTTTTATTGCGTCTTTACTGATGGAGGATTTGTGGGTGGCTGTTCCACGAATTCTCAAATACAGGCGACTAAGTAAGGCACGTTAGGGGAAATGTATTAGTGGCAAATAGCGAGCATATTAAAGTTGAGAGTGACGCAGATAATGGTGACTTGCGGGTGGTCGCTGCTATATGGGCTAACGGGTTATTAACTTTTGCCCAAGTTGCTGGAGGAATTTATGCAGGCAGCCTCGCGTTAGTTGCCGATGCATTACACAATTTTTCGGATATGGCTGCTTTGGTTATAGCGTTAGCTGCGCGAAAAATTGCTAGACGTCCGGCTAATCTGAGAATGCCATTTGGCTATGGTCGTATCGAAGTTGTTGCGGCACTTATTAATTACACAACGCTAATAGTGATTGGGCTGTATCTGATCTATGAAGGAGGTATGCGAATTTTCGAGCCGCAGGAAGTCGCTGGCTGGACGGTCGTAATAGTCGGGGCAGTTGCGTTGATCGTCGATTTGGCAACAGCGGCTCTTACCTACTCTATGCAAAAGGGCAGTGTGAATATCAGGGCCATGTTTTTGCATAATTTATCGGATGCGCTTGCCTCAATTGCTGTAGTTGCTGTTGGTATAATAGTTATTTTGTATGATGTTAAATGGGTCGATCCAGTTGTCACAATTTGTATTGCGACATATATCCTGTACGTTGCTTTTTCCGAAATCGGCACGCCAGTGCGCACTTTAATGCTAGCTAGTCCGCCTGGAATTAGTTATGAAGAGCTTGTTGATGTTATTAGCAATATAGAGGGAGTTGTCGAGTTGCATAATGTACATCTTTGGCAATTAAGTGAGAATGCTTCCGCATTTGATGCACATATTGTGTTGGCGAGGGAGGCGTGGGTGGGTGTTGAAGTAATAAAAAATGAGATAAAGAATGTTCTCCGAGGACAATTTGGAATTAACCATTCGACGCTGGAATTTGAATGTTATGATCGCGATAGCCCGTGCGAATATTCAACGCTAGGCATAAGTGAGGGCATGACTAGAAGGTGATATTTTTGTAAAGCTTGACTAATGTTTTTGAGGATGGACGTCTCGTAAACGATTACAGTGTACGCTTGCGGGACTTGAAGGGATTGCGTAAACTGTGGTTGGCGTTTTCCGAGTGTCCGTTACTTAAATTAACCGGATTGTTTTTAGCAAGCTAAATTATGCGAACAGCAAAATACAGACATGTAATCGTAGCGTTACTGCTGATGATGTTTATCGGCCAGGTGATCGCGTCTACGACTGTATCTTGCCAAAGTTCTTCTGCCTCAATGCCGGTCCATGGACAGATGATGGATTCCGGCGTGAAGGACCATTCTCAGCATATGGGATCAGATGTGGTCTCGTCGGATGGCATGGCTGCCGCTGACTGCTGCCCGGATTGTGATTGCAGCTTGGGTGGGTGTTCCTCAGTGGTATTGTCCGTACACCAGACCACTTTTTATTCTAGCTTGAAGGCACTAACTGCTCATTATGACGAGTCTGTGACTTCTCAGTTAGCTGTTTCTCTCCTTCGCCCACCTATTGCCCGCTAATACAGGGTAAGTGCGCCTGAAATTGGGCGTTTTTACTCAACTGCTGTTAGCGGGAGTCTTTGTCGGTTATCGATAAAAAAACCTCAGAACTCCCAAATAGAAAGTCTGAAAAGACCATGCGCTATGTGGGATTTAGCATGAGATATGTCGTTAGAAGTATTGGCAGGGTAGTCGCGGCTACGTTGCTACTGCCGAGTGTTGTTGCCTATTCTGATAAGGCAAGTTTATCCGCTGTGTCGAGTTCAGTTTCTGATGAAGCGAGCTCGTTGGCTGTCTATAAAAGTCGAACTTGTGGATGCTGCGAAAAGTGGGTGTCACATATCGAAGAATTCGGCTTTGAATCGGAAGTGAATCACCCAGCAAATTTGAACAAGATAAAATCTGATAAAGGTATAGCGCCACGTTATCAGTCCTGCCATACCGCTGTCACAAATGATGGCTATGTGTTTGAAGGGCATATCCCAAGCCCCGTCATCCAGCGCTTTCTTGCTGCTCCCCCTAAAGATGCTATTGGCTTGGCCGTACCTGGTATGCCGGTGGGAAGTCCCGGCATGGAAGTAGGTGATCGCTTCGATCCTTATGACGTTTTTTTGCTGAAGAAAGATGGAAGCTATGAAGTCTATCAGCATATCGCGGCCCAGCGGCTGTAAAAAGAACAGTGAGAGTAAGCTATGAAAGATAAACAATTAATCATGAGCTCCCCAATAGAGATCGACAGCTCACGCCGACGCTTCGTCACTGGCATGGCCGCAGGTGGGGCGCTGCTGGGTCTGGGTTTAGGGCCGCAAATTTCTTTTGCAAGGCAACATACCGGAATCCGTTTTCCTCAAACCTTAACAGGTACAAAATTTGACCTAAATATAGGTTACCAATCAGTAAACTTTACCGGAATAGAGCGGATTGCTACCGCAGTTAATGGCTCGGTACCAGCGCCTATTTTGCGTTGGCGGGAAGGAGATCGTGTCACTTTGCGTGTCACTAATAATCTTGCTCACGATAGTTCGATTCACTGGCATGGAATTATCCTGCCTACGGAGATGGACGGAGTCCCTGGTTTAAGTTTTGACGGAATTAGACCTGGAGAGACCTTCGAATATAGCTTCGATGTCAAGCAGAGTGGGACTTATTGGTATCACAGTCACTCAGGGTTTCAAGAACAAACAGGTATGTATGGTGCCATTGTTATTGATCCGAGGGAGCCTGACCCAGTGGCCTATGATCGAGATTATGTGGTGATGCTATCGGATTGGTCGGATGAAGAGCCTGAAGCCATTTATACCAAACTAAAAAAGCTCAGCGATTACTACAACTTTAGTGAACGCACAGTCAGTGACCTGTTGCGTGACATACGTGAAAAAGGGGTAGTCCGGACCTGGAATGAGCGCGCTATGTGGAACCAGGCGCGGATGAGTGAGGCTGACATCAGTGATGTGACGGGCTATACCTATACGTTTTTGATGAATGGCCAGACTCCTGATGGCAACTGGTTTGGGCAGTTTCAAAAAGGGGAGAAAGTCCGGTTGCGTTTTATTAATAGTGCTGCCATGACTATTTTCGATGTTCGCATTCCTGGTTTGAAAATGACGGTTGTAGCCGCCGACGGACAAAATATCGCCCCAGTCACAGTTGACGAATTTCGCATTGGTGTTGCAGAAACCTACGATGTGGTTGTTGAGCCCAGCGTGGAATCAGCCTATACGGTATTTGCGCAAGCTATTGACCGTAGTGGCTATGCGCGCGGCACGCTCTCTCCCAATCCTGAGTGGCAGGGGGAGGTTCCTGCTATGGATCCTGCGCCCGTGCTAGGTCACCGAGATATGGGCATGGAAATGGGCCACAGCATGCAAGGGTCGCAGGCAATGGTTGGTATGTCGGCTATGGATCACAGCCAGCACGGCATGCAGACAATGGAGCATGTACATCACGGTCAGGGCTCGAGGCTTGGTAAAGCTGGTATCGGTAGCAACAGGGCTATCAACCATGTAAGTACTGAGTACGGCCCCCAGGTCGATATGCGAGCTGATAGCCCCATGGGCGGTCTAAGCGATCCTGGTATTGGGTTGCGTGATCACCAGAGATTGTACGGGCGGCGCGTACTGACTTATGCGGACATTTACAATTATTACCCCACCCGCGATCCCCGTGAACCTAGCAGGGAAATCGAGTTGCATTTGACTGGTAATATGAGTCGCTATATGTGGTCAATCAATGGAGTCAAATTTTCTGATGCCGACCCAATCCAATTGAAATACGGCGAACGTGTCCGGTTTACCTTGGTGAATGACACCATGATGACACACCCTGTGCACCTTCATGGAATGTGGAGTGAGCTGGAGACAGGTAATTCCAAATATATTCCTCGAAAGCACACCGTTATCGTACAGCCGGGTTCTAAGATCAGTTATTTGGTCACAGCGGATGCGAGAGGCCGCTGGGCTTATCACTGTCATCTTCTTTATCACATGCCCGGTATGTTCCGGGAAGTGCGTGTGGGTTAAGGGGGCGATGATGAAAAGTATAAAGACAATTGTTTTTCAGCTCGTTATGGCATTGGCGGTGACAGCCTCTATGATCAACGTCAGCTTGGCTGGGGCTAAAGATGACCCAGTTCTCACCATGTTGCAGTTTGATAAATTGGAGATGCAGGGCGGAGAAAGCGAAAATCCGCTGGTGCTGGAAGGTCAGGGCTGGATTGGCCAAGATTTGAATAAATTTTGGCTCAAAACTGAAATTGAGCGAGAGGATGGAAAAACGGAAGAAGCTGAGCTGCAGGCGCTATATAGCAAGGGAGTTTCGCCTTTTTGGGATTTTCAGGTCGGTATACGCAGGGACTTTCAGCCCACACCAGGTCTGAACTGGGCGGTAATCGGTCTTCAAGGCCTTGCCCCCTATTTTTTTGAAGTAGATACAGCATTGTTTATCGGCGAAAGCGGCCGAACAGCGTTGCGAGTGGAGGCTGCATATGAACTGCTGTTTACCCAGAGGCTGATTTTGACGCCGGAGATTGAAGTGAATTTATATGGCAAAAACGATGAGGAGCTAGGTATAGGCTCAGGTCTATCTGATATCGAGACTGGATTAAGATTGCGCTACGAAATCAGACGAGAGTTCGCCCCATATATTGGTGTTAGCTGGAGTAAAAGTTTTGGTAATACGGCTAATTTTGCCCGTGAAGACGGAGAGGGTACTAACGACATCCAATGGGTGATTGGTATCCGCACGTGGTTTTAGCAGACATTAACAGATACTAAAGCAGAACTTTTATATTGATATGAGAATTTAATTATGAAGAAAACAAAGATTGCAATTTATGTTTTATTAGCCAGCTTTTTTGCCGTCGGATTTGTCCATGCTCACGATCCGTCTCTGCATAAAGAAAAGATGGAAAAACCGAAATGCGAGGCAATAAAAAATATCGATCACTCAAAGATGGATGAGAATGACCCAGTTATGCTGGCGATGATGAAAAAATGTAAGAGTGCAATGGATGGCGATGAAAATTATGCAGGGCATTCCGGGCATAAGGTCGGCGATAAAGTCGAGTCTAACCAGGTGAATCAACATAAGGATAGGCATAACCATTAACTTAACTGGTAGGGCGGTAGGCACAGCTGCTTGCCGCTCCTGGTTTTTTTGAATGACCATTGATGCCTCTAGGAGCATAAAATGAATACACTTAAATCCCTTGCGCTTATAGGGGCCGTTGTTCTGCTGGGAGGTGCAGTCTATCTGTACTCAGGGGCCTACCCTATGGGAGCTGATGTTCCCCACAACAAGCTTACTTACTGGCTGTTGGAAACTCTGCGTGAGCAATCAATCAAGAAGGCCTCAGGAAATATTAGTGTTCCTCCACTGGATGATCCCGAACTCCTACTCTCTGGTGGTGCTGACTACAATGATATGTGTGCTTCATGCCACCTGAAGCCTGGAAAGGAGCAAAGCGATATGAGTATTGGTTTGTATCCGCAGCCACCGAATCTAAGCAAGGCTTCAATAGCGCATGGGCACGATCATGCCGATTCTGAGAAAACCGCTCGACGCCAGTTCTGGATTATAAAACACGGTATTAAAGCTTCAGGGATGCCCGCATGGGGTGCAACACATGACGATGAGCGAATTTGGGCGATGGTTTCATTCCTGCGCAGACTACCGGAATTAAATGCGGAGCAATATCAAATTCTCACAGCACGAGATGAATCTAATACTTCGCCTCATCATTGACGAAAGTAAAAGTAATGTTGGGTAACTACTATTGTCATGCTGTGTGTATTTGCTGTGGGTCATTTTGAAAACGGTAACGACTATGTGAAGAATTTAGATAAGAAAAATTTTTATAAATAAGTGCTAGGAAGAGTTTTCAAGTGCTTACAGTAAAAGAAGTGAAGTATAAAAGGCAGGTGTTTATATAAAAAATGGAGTTATCGCTCATAAACGCACTGGCTGGAGATAGCAGTTAAGTCTGTGTTAGTAACAGGGGTGGTTCCGACATTTGGGAGTCCGAGATTTTTTGGGCTATTGTCTTATGTAGGCCATATATGTGTGTAATATTTGATTTAGGTCAATTACCGATGCTAGCAACAGTAATACGCTAAGAGTGCGGGGGTAACAGTGTGTCTATGATTCGTTTGATTGGTATAGGATTAGTGATTTGGGGGTTGATCGTTCAGCCTCTGATGGCTGCTATGCCTGCACCAATGATGGATGATAGTTCCCGTTCGGCTGGAATGGTGGATTCTGGTGTCATGGCTCATTCCATCGGGCATCATGATGATAAAGATACAAAAGAGCAATCGAAAGCTCCTTGCCATGAAAAGACTACCAACTCTGCTTCCTCTGAGTCCTGCGACAATTGCGATATGGACTGCATGAATGCAATATGTGCCTCTTCCTGCGTGATGAGTGGGGCAACAGCATTCCAAAAATCATCAGTTACTATTCACCTGTTCAACAGTTCGCTTGTGGCTGAGTCCTCTGGGGCGCGTGCCTACGCGCTCCCTTCTCGTATTTTTCACCCTCCCAAACACGCCTAATGTCCGATAGGCGTTACTGCGCCTGCTATATCGGATTTCCTAAACGTTGATCTATTGACCTAGGTCTTACACCTAGGCTGTAGGATCAATTCCTTGGCTGAGTGCGCCCGCTTTAGTGCTCCGCCAGTGACTGGAAAGTATTTGCGGAACCAATATTTGGTTGCGAATACACGTCAGGATTGGGGGTGTTATGAAAACGGTAACTGAAATCGCCAGACGATTTAATGTAAGTGCTGACACTATTCGGCACTACACAAAGCTGGGTTTGCTCTCCCCGGAAAGGGATGCGAACAACGGCTATCGACGCTACGGAGTACAGCAAGAGCGACGCTTACGCTTTCTTTTGTCGGCCAAAAGGCTGGGTTTTAACTTGAAAGATATCCGAGAAATTTTGGATATGGCAACGTCCGGTGACACCCCTTGCCCGTTAGTCCGAAAACTGATCGATCAGCGATTGGAGGGGATTCGAGAGGATATGCGGGATGCACAAAATCTGATGGTCCGCATGGAGTCGGCTTCCAGTGGCTGGCGTGATTTACCTGATCGCACTCCTTCAGGAGAGAGTATTTGTCACCTTATTGAAACCTGGGATAGCGTCAACAGTGCTGGCGATCATGCTATCTCTTCAGCGGACGAGAAAGATGCAATCGAGCAAGAGTGAAGTGTTAGATAAAAACCAGGCGACCGTCTCGCGGGATATCAGATATCTCCGCATACACGGTGCCTCATGTGCAAGTTGCGTAAGCAAGATTGAAAGCGCGCTTCAAGGGGTTGATGGAGTAAAAGAGGCGGTGATGAATCTGGCGCAAAGTACGGTGTCAGTTACTGGAGATGCCCCTGTCGAAGCGCTGACCAATGCAATTGCGGCTGTAGGTTATGACGCGGAAGGTATTACAGACAGCTCGGACCAGAGTGTGCTCGATGAAAAGGAACAAGCGGACGAGGCCTATTACAGACGCTTGATGCGGGAGATGTGGATTGCGCTATCGCTTGGCGTGCCACTGATGATCTATGGCCTTTTTGTAGGCGAGATGACCGTTACCACAACGATGGAGCGAGCAGTGTGGCTGGCTATTGGCTTGTTAACGTTTGGTGTGATGTTTTTCGCCGGTAAGCATTTCTATATCGGTGCCTGGAAGTCGCTTGCCAATCACAGTGCCAATATGGATACCTTGATCGCTTTGGGTACGGGTACTGCTTGGATTTACTCCATGTTTGTCGTGTTCTTCCCCTCTTTGGTGCCTGAAATGGCAAGGCATGTCTATTTTGAAGCCACAGCCATGATTATTGGCTTGATTAACCTTGGCTTGGCACTGGAAATCAAAGCGCGTGGCAGGACATCAGAAGCGATTAAGCGCCTGATTGGCTTGCAGCCAAAAACGGCCAGAGTAGTGCGAAATGGCAAAGAGGTGGATATCGCCATAGAGCAGGTACAACTCGGTGATCGGGTGAGGGTTCGTCCGGGCGAGAAAATATCGGTTGATGGCATTGTTATGGAAGGCCTGACCGCAGTGGATGAATCCATGCTGACCGGTGAACCCATGCCCGTAGAAAAGGCGGCAGGAGATGAAGTGGTTGCCGGTACGATCAATAAGAGTGGTTCTATACTCTTTAAAGCCACGCGGGTGGGCAAAGATACTGCGCTGGCGCAGATCATAGACATGGTGAAACGGGCACAAAATTCAAAGCCACCTATTGGCCGTTTAGCCGATGTTATCTCTGCCTACTTTGTCCCCGTAGTAATGATTATTGCAGTGATCAGCGCATTGGTCTGGCTGAATATTGGCCCTGATCCCCGAGTAGCCTTTGCGATTGTTTCGGCCACAACTGTACTTATTGTTGCTTGTCCCTGTGCGCTCGGTCTGGCCACTCCGATGTCAGTGATGGTTGGAGTAGGTAAGGCCGCTGAGGCTGGTGTTCTGATCCGTAATGGCGAGGCGCTGCAAACAGCATCGAAAGTCACGGCCATGATTTTGGATAAAACCGGCACGATTACCTTAGGTGAGCCGAAGGTAACGCACATCGAGCTGGCGCATGCACGCGATGAAGATGAGGTGTTGCAACTGGCCGCTAGCCTAGAAGCAAGTTCTGAACATCCGCTGGCCTTGTCCATTATCGAGTCAGCCAAAGAGCGAGGTCTGACTCTGGATGCTGTAGGTGATTTCCGCGCCGTTGCTGGTTACGGGGTGGAAGGCGTGGTTCGTGGTCGCACTCTGTTGTTTGGCAATGAACGATTGATGCGTGACAGCCGTGTCGATATCGATGCATACATCGAAAAGGCACAAGCTATGGCGGCTCAGGCGCAAACGCCCATGTACTTTGCCGTTGACGGAAAACTCGCTGCAATTATTGCGGTTGCCGATCCCATTAAAGATGACTCCATTGAGGCGATAAAGCGTCTGCAAAGTAACGGTGTGCGCATCGTCATGCTGACAGGTGACAACCGAGACACAGCAAAAGCAGTCGCGGAAAAAGTCGGTATTACCGAGTATTTTGCCGAAGTGCTACCCGATCAAAAATCCGACAAGGTCGCTGAACTGCAGGCTCAGGGTGAGATTGTGGGCATGACTGGCGACGGTATTAACGATGCCCCAGCACTGGCCTTGGCTAACGTCGGGTTTGCCATTGGCACGGGTACAGATGTCGCCATTGAAAGCGCGGATATTACCTTGATGCGGGGTTCCCTGCATGGCTTGGCTGATGCCATTGCTGTCAGCAAGGCGACGTTAAGTAATATCAAACAAAACCTTTTTGGGGCCTTTATCTATAACGTAGCTGGGGTGCCGGTCGCGGCTGGTGTGCTGTATCCGTTCCTGGGATTACTGCTGAGCCCAGTTATTGCAGGTGCGGCAATGGCGTTTTCATCACTGACAGTGGTGAGCAATGCGAATCGTTTGCGCTTTTTTAATGCGCAGAGCCATTAAGGAGAGACCGACATGATGATCATTAACCTGCTGGGTATACTACTGATTGCACTAATTGTCTGGTGGTTCTGGCTTTATAAGCCCCAGGCTGTTTCAGCAGATAAAAACACCGTGACCATCGTGGTGGATAACGGCACGTATGAGCCTTCAAGAATTCGATTGGTGGCGGGCCAAGATACGACGTTACGCTTCCTCCGCAAAGACGCATCGCCTTGTGCGGCAACCGTGGTTTTTGCAGATTTCGATATCAGCGAAGAGCTGCCTTTAAACAAATCCAAAGACATCAGCCTGCCGCCTCTAGCATCAGGGGAATACCCGTTCACCTGCCAAATGCAAATGTACCGCGGTGTGCTGATAGTTAAAGAGAACGGAGGTTATAACTATGCTAAAAAAGCTAAAATTTAGGGGAACAGTTTTTTCGCGCACATACGCATTTTCATTATTTTTAACGCAGCTCCTTATTGTTAATAATAACGTGTATGCCAGTGAAGTTAATTCCTCGGTGTTAAATGAACATTCGGCTGTTGAAGTGGCTGTCAGTGACAATCCAAATTTGGCCGAAGTGCAAGAACGCTATAAAGCCTTATTAGAGGTGCCGTCCCAAGTTGGAGCCCTGCCAGACCCTATGGTCAGCTTGAATGCCATGAATTTCCCCACCGACAGCTTCGACAGAGATCAGGAGCCCATGACTCAGCTTCAGGTAGGTGTCATTCAGGTTATTCCTTTTCCGGGAAAGCTGGGGCTAAAAGAAGAAGCTGCTGAATATGACGCAAAGGCAGCTGGGCACTCAGTCGATGAGGTGCGTTTACTGCTCGTGAAGAATGTGAAGAGTAAATGGTGGCAACTTTATTATCTAGATCGTGCTTTGGATACAGTAAAAAGCAACCAGGCCTTACTTCAGCAATTTATTACGGTTGCACAAACTAAGTATGAAACAGGAAAGGGATTGCAGCAGGATGTGCTGCTCGCCCAGTTAGAGCTTTCCAGATTGATGGATCAAGAAATTCAATTGAAAGCGATACGTCGCAACCAGGCGATTAAACTCAATATCCTGATGGATAGACCGGCGAATGATGTCATTGTCTTACCTGATCAGGTTTCCAAGTTAATGCCGGCTTTGGCCGATGAGAACGCGCTCTATCTGCAAGCAGAATCTTCGCGTCCGCTACTCAAAAAAATGGAAACTAAAATCGAGGCCGCCCAGTCACGCCTGGATCTGGCTAAGCGTGACTACTACCCCGATTTTAAATTGGGGGTTACTTACGGTGATAGAACCGGAGACAACCCTCCGCCTATGGGTGGTTCGCGTTCAGATTTCTTCTCCGTCATGGTGGGTGTGAAGGTTCCGCTTTATTCTGGCAGGAAACAGTCCAAAGCTGTTTCGCAAAGAAGCAGTGAGCTACAAATGAATCGCTACGCCTTACTGGATGAGAAAGGCTTAGTAATGGCTGCAATATCCTCTGCTGTTACGGATTATCAAGAGGCTAAACAACAGTTTTCATTGTATGGCAGCGGCATCGTTCCACAAGCACAGCAAACCGTTCAATCCATGTTGGCAGGATACCAGGTCAGTGAAGTTGATTTTCTTAACTTAGTGCGCAGCCAAATGACTCTCTTTAATTATGAATTGCAATATTGGAAGGCGTTGAGTGATGCAAAACAAGCATTAGCACGCCTGGAGGCCGCTGTCGGCGAGGAATCTGTTTATGAATAAATCGACACTAGTTATAGCCGTGTTCATGCTAGGTATAGGACTAGGAGCTGGATATTGGTTATCTGGTAGGAGTGTTGCCACTACTGCAGCGACTGATGAAAAAGAGCCGATATTTTATCGAAACCCAATGAATCCAAGCGTTACTTCCCCTGTGCCAGCGAAGGATTCAATGGGCATGGACTATATACCGGTCTATGCCGAAGAAGATAATAAGCCCTCGGAGCGGGAGATACTCTTCTATAGAAACCCGATGAATCCTTCAGTGACTTCCCCTGTGCCAGCAAAAGATTCGATGGGTATGGATTATGTGCCTGTTTATGCCGATGAAGAGTCCAATGAGGTCGTGGGTACTGTCAAAATCGATCCCGTGATTGTACAGAACATTGGAGTACGTACCGCGATAGCGCAGCAGACAGCCATTAGTCGCACTATCCGAGCTGTGGGCAGGGTAGACTTTAATGAGGAGCGTATGGCTCGTCTACACCCTAAAGTCGAAGGATGGATAGAGGAAATACGGGTAGATAAGACAGGGCAAAATGTTGCTGACGATGACATTTTGCTAAGCATTTATTCCCCGAAGCTTGTTTCCGCGCAGCAAGAATATTTGTTGGCACTGAATAATCTAACAGCACTGGAGAAGAGTCCATTTGACGAGATTAAACAGGGAGCACGGGATTTGGTCAAAAGTTCCCGTGAGCGGCTACAGTTGTTGGATGTGCCTGAACATCAAGTTCAAGAGTTGGAGCAGAGTCGAGAGATAAAGAAGAGCCTTCATATCCACTCTCCAGTGGCGGGAACGGTAATACGCATTGGCTCGCGTCATGGGCAGTATGTGACACCGAAAACTGAACTCTACATGATGGTAGACCTAAGTCAGGTTTGGGTATACGCCGATGTATACGAATATGAGTTGCCCTGGGTCAAGGTGGGTGATGAGGTTGAGATGACGCTAGCCTCAGTGCCCGGGAAAACCTTCACGGGCTCGCTGGACTATATCTACCCTTACGCCGAGCCGACAACACGGACTACCAAGGTGCGGCTTGTTTTCGACAACAGTGAGTTGTTGTTACGACCCGATATGTTTGCAGAAGTGAGTATCCAGTCGGACGCCCAAAACAATGCTGTGGTAATACCTGCAGAGTCGGTGATCCGTTCGGGTGGGCGGACACAGGTGTTTGTGGTTAGAGCGCCGGGTAAGTTCGAGCCACGGCTGGTAGAGCTAGGTATCGAGTCCAATGGTCAGGTTGCCGTGTTGAGCGGTGTGGATGCAGGGGAAGAAGTTGTCACTTCGGCTCAGTTCTTGGTGGATTCGGAATCAAAGTTACGCGAAGCAACTGCCAAGATGATGGAAGTGCTGAACAGCTCTGATACTAGTTCAGAAGATGGCGCAAAGACTATGCAAAGCCCTAAGGAAATGGAACATAGCAAGGAGGATATGATTGAGCATTCCCAGATGCAGATGAATGGTCACGCGGACATGGATATGAGCGAAAAGACGGATGATTTAACGCATGGGGTGCATGACCATGATTAATGCCATTATTAATGCCTCTCTGCGTGATCGTTTTATGGTGCTGATTGCGACTGTCATTGTCGCGCTAGTCGGATTGTTTGCCTATAAAAATGCGCCGTTGGACGCCATCCCAGATTTGTCCGACGTTCAGGTTATCATTTTTACCAAGTATCCAGGTCAGTCTCCCCAAGTAGTAGAAGATCAGGTGACATACCCGTTAACCACTTCAATGCTGGCGGTACCTAAGACCAAAGTGGTTAGAGGTTACTCGTTTTTTGGACTGTCTTTTGTGTACATTATTTTTGAAGATGGCACCGATATGTATTGGGCGAGATCACGGGTGCTGGAATCGATCAACTACGTGAGTGGTCGGTTGCCTCAAGGTATTACGCCGACGCTAGGTCCAGATGCTACTGGGGTTGGCTGGATATATGAATATGCTTTGGTCGATAAAGCAGGTAAGCATGATCTGGCGCAACTGCGCTCTCTGCAGGATTGGTACTTGCGTTATCCCTTGCAAACGGTGCAAGGGGTCGCTGAAGTTGCGTCAGTTGGTGGCTACGTAAAACAGTATCAAGTTGAAGTCGACCCCAACGCCTTACTTCGTTACAGCATCCCGCTAAACAAAATCAAGACGGCCATCAAAATGTCCAACAAAGATGTAGGTGGCCGTCTAGTGGAAATGGCTGAAACGGAATATATGGTTCGTGGCCTAGGGTATATACAGTCGATTGATGACCTCAATAGCATCCCCGTTAGTGTGGATAAAGACGGCACTCCCATTCGACTTCAAGATGTGGCGCATGTGCAAATAGGTCCTGAGCTTCGCCGGGGGTTGGTTGATCTTAACGGTGAAGGTGAGGTTGCTGGTGGCGTTGTCATTATGCGTTTTGGCGAAAATGCATTGGCGACTATTCAGGCGGTGCGAGCCAAGCTGGAAGAACTGAAGGCCGGCTTGCCTGAAGGCGTTGAGATTGTTCCCGTGTATGACCGTGGCGATTTGATTGAGCGAGCGGTTAAAAGCCTGAATACCTCACTCTTTCAGGAGCTGGTTATTGTTAGCTTGGTGGTGATCTTGTTTTTGTTACACGCGCGATCAGCGTTCGTGGCGATTATCACGCTGCCTTTAGGAATCCTGATGGCCTTTATCGTCATGCGTATTCAAGGATTGAATGCCAATATCATGTCATTGGGAGGGATAGCGATCACCATTGGCACGATGGTCGATGGGGCGATTGTAATGGTGGAAAATGCCCACAGCCGGTTAGCTGAGGCTCGTGAAGATAAAGGAAGTGATCTGACCCTGGATGAACGCTGGAAAACGATTCGGGCATCTTGTCAAGAAGTAGGGCCAGCGTTGTTTTTCTCGCTGCTCGTTATCACCGTGTCATTTCTACCCATCTTCACCATGCAGGCGCAAGAAGGGCGGTTATTTAGCCCGTTGGCCTTTACTGCAACCTATGCGATGGCGGCGTCAGCTATTCTGGCGATTACCCTTGTTCCTGTGATGATGGGTTACTTTCTACGCGGTAACATCGTGGCTGAGCATAAAAACCCGATCAATCGCGCGCTTCACGCGATTCATGGGCCCACCCTGAAGCTCGCCATGCGATGGAGGAGTGTCACACTGGCATTGGCGCTAGGTTTGTTGGCGGTCACTTATTACCCCTATTCGAAGCTGGGTAGTGAATTTATGCCGCCCCTAGATGAGGGCGATATCCTCTATATGCCGACCACATTTCCGGGTATTTCGATTACTAAAGCCAAGGAGCTACTACAACAAACTGACAAAATCCTGTCTACATTTCCTGAGGTACACCATGTATTTGGTAAAGTTGGGCGAGCAGAATCAGCGACTGACTCGGCGCCTCTGGCTATGATCGAGACAACCGTACGTCTAAAGCCTAAAGAAGAATGGCCAGACCCCTCAAAATCTACCAAGGATCTGATGAATGAAATGGATCAGGCGATACAGTTTCCTGGTTTAGCCAACGCCTGGACAATGCCGATCAAGACCCGTATCGACATGCTATCGACGGGTATTAAAACGCCTATTGGTATCAAGGTGTCAGGGCCTGATCTCAATGTTCTGCAGCAGGTTTCCCAGGATATTGAGCAAGCCATGAAAACACTGCCGGAAACAACCTCAGCCTTTGGTGACCGAGCAGTGGGCGGTTATTATCTTGATTTTAAAATCAACCGGGAGAGCGCAGCGCGCTATGGTCTTACCGTAGGTGCCGTGCAAGACATTGTCCAAAGTGCTATTGGCGGCATGAATATCACCGAAACGGTCGAAGGGCTTGAACGCTATCCGGTGAATCTACGGTATCCGCGTGAATTGCGTGATGACATGGAGACGCTAAAAAGGGTACTGATACCCACGCCAACAGGTACGCAAATTCCGCTGGCGATGGTCGCGGATATTGATTATCAGCGTGGCCCGCCGGTTATAAAAAGTGAAGATGCGCGGCCCAATGCCTGGATATATGTTGATATTTCAACCTCGGATATCGGTGGCTTTGTTAACAAGGCAAAGCGTGTCCTTGAGGAGCAGGTCACAGTGCCTGCTGGCTATACGATTACCTGGTCGGGGCAGTTTGAGTATATGGAGCGGGCCGCAGCGCGTTTGAGTATTGTCGCACCAGCAACGCTTCTTATTATATTCCTGTTGCTCTATTTCAATTTCCGCAATATCACCGAGCCATTAGTAGTGATGATGTCAATTCCGTTTGGCTTGGTTGGTGGCATCTGGATTATCTATATCAATGATTACAATATGTCAGTCGCCGTGGCTGTAGGTTTTATAGCGTTGGCGGGGATGGCGGCGGAAATTGGTGTGCTGGTATTAAGCTTTATTGATACGGAGGTTGCCAAGCGGCGGGCTGCTGCTCAAGGTGTTTTGTCGTTTGATGAAATCAAGGACGCTGTACTCTCGGCAACATCAAAGCGTGTACGACCGGTGGCTATGACGGCGACCTCGACCATGGCAGGATTAGTTCCCATTATGTTGAGTAGCGGTACCGGGTCGGACGTTACGCATCGCATTGCTGCGCCAATGCTGGGCGGAATGCTGACGGTTATGGTTCTCAATCTGTTGGTATTGCCGGTTATTTATAGCTTTATTTTACAGCTCCAGGAAAAAAGAAGGACAGACTCTGCCACGCCGGAAAACTTCCCTCAAATACGCGAAGGAGGAAATTCCGCGTGATACTGGCTGTCGTGTTGGCGTTTGCCCTGGTTGCAGTGACTTTTGCTCTTCACTATCGGGTGTTGCTTTGGTTGGGTGAAAACACCCCAAAGCTTAAGCTTCCAACACATACACAGGTGTTAGTGATTGTCGTTGTGCTGTTTCTTACACATATTGTAGAAATTGGCATATACGCAGTCACTTACAGCTTATCAGTGACCTCATTTGAACTTGGCACATTTCGAGGTTCACCAGTTACTGATGCCATGAGTTATTTATATTATTCGGGTGTTGTCTATACGACTTTGGGTTTGGGCGATATTCAGCCTGAAGGCCATATTCGGTTTATTACCGCCATGGAAGCGCTTAACGGTTTTCTACTGATTACATGGTCTGCTTCATTTACGTTCTTGGCCATGGGGCGTTTATGGCCCTGGGATAACTCGTGTTCAGGTCAAAATAATTCCTAATTAATAAATTTAATGCTGATTGATAAGGGCGAAATAGCGCTTCCGGAATAATACCGAAATAATTATAAACCTATTAAAAATCAATGAGATATCGGCTGTAAAAACTACGGCTGGTTAGTTCCTCAGAAAAGCCGGTTGCCGTCAGTAAGCTGGATGACGGCACAATGAGCTTACTCAATATTCTGGATCTGTTCGCGCATTTGCTCGATCAGTACTTTCAGTTCAACTGCGGCCTGGGTGCTTTCGGCAACAACGGCTTTGGACGACAGGGTGTTGGCCTCGCGGTTGAGCTCCTGCATTAAGAAGTCGAGCCGCCGACCCACTGCGCCGCCTTTTTTGAGTACGCGGCGCACTTCTTTTACGTGGGTGTCGAGGCGGTCGAGTTCTTCATCGACATCGGCTTTCTGGGCAATGAGGGCCATTTCCTGTTCGAGCCGCTCGGCGTCGAGCTCCGCTTTCAGGTCGGCGAGCCGCTGGCGAAGTTTATCCCGTTGGCCACTGACGATTTCCGGCATGCGCTGACGTAAATCGGCGACGATGCTGTCAATGCTGACGAGGCGTTGCTCGATCAGGTCGGCGAGTGCTAGGCCTTCGCGTTGGCGATTGTCGCATTGGTCTTGCAGGGCTTGCTCAAAGCTGGTCAGCAGTGCCTTGCTAATGGTGTCGCTGTCGACCTGGGCATTTTGCATGACGCCAGGCCAGCGCAATACTTCTAGTACGTTGATAGGCGCAGCATGGGCAATATCGGCCCGCAGGGCGTTTGCAGTGTTGAGCAGCTGCTCGGCCAGCTCTTGGTTAAGCGTCAGGCTTTGCTCTTGTTCTTGCAGGTTAATACGCAGCGAGCATTCCACTTTGCCGCGTTGCAGCGTCTTGCGCAGCCGATCGCGCAGCTCTGGTTCCAACTGGCGCCAGTTCTCGGGGAGTTTAAACGACAGCTCCAGGTAGCGGTGATTGACGGAGCGCAACTCCCAGATGGCGGTACCCCAGTCATGTTCACTGCGGCGGTGGGCGAAGGCGGTCATACTGCAAATAGTCACGGGCGTCCCCTGTTAGTAGCGTCTTGTCACGGTATTGATACGCAGGCTTGGCATTGTAGCGGGAAACGGGTTTCGCTTCAGTGCCTGTGCGGCAGGTATACTGTCGCGCTTCAGTAGAGGAGATTGCTATGAGTTTTGTTCGACCGAGTGGCCGCAGCGCCGATGAAAAACGCGAGCTGCGTATTACCCGCAACTACACCTGTCACGCCGAGGGTTCTGTATTGATCGAAACCGGTGCAACGAAGGTGCTGTGTACGGCCTCGGTTGATGCTAGCGTTCCGCCGTTTTTGCGCGGCAAGGGACAGGGCTGGATCACGGCTGAATACGGCATGTTGCCGCGCAGTACCGGCAGTCGGATGGGGCGCGAGGCGGCGCGCGGTAAGCAGTCGGGCCGCACTCAGGAAATTCAGCGTTTAATTGGCCGCTCGCTGCGTGCCGCGGTGGATTTGAGCTTGCTGGGTGAACACACTATTACGCTGGACTGCGATGTTATCCAAGCTGATGGCGGCACGCGCACAGCATCCATTACTGGCGCTGGCGTTGCATTGGTTGATGCCATTCGGCATTTGCAGCGCAGCGGCGCGATCAGCGCTGACCCCCTCAAGCAAATGGTGGCTGCGGTTTCCGTTGGGGTTTATGAAGGTCAGCCAGTGTTGGACCTGGACTACATTGAAGACTCGTCAGCAGAGACCGATATGAATGTGGTTATGGACGAGGCGGGCGGCATTATTGAAGTGCAGGGAACCGCTGAGGGTGCAACTTTCAATCGCAATGAAATGAATGCGATGCTGGATTTGGCAGAGAAGGGTATAGCCGAGTTGATCGCGGCGCAGCAGGCCGCTTTAGCGGAGTAGCGGGCGTGCGGCGGAGGCTCAGCCTCCGCCGCTTATAAGCTTAAAAGGCGCTTTCTGGCAATTCGTAGTCGTAATCCATGATTACCGGCGCGTGCTTGCCGAATTGCTGCACTTTGTAGATGGCGCCGTACTCAACGCGCGGAATCAGCCTTTCTGACACCACCTGATAGTCTACGCGCCAGCCGTTTTTGCCTGGCTCGCCGTCGGGCCAATAGCTGAACTCATCGGCATCGGTATTCACCAGGCGGAAGGCGTCAGCGTAGTGTTCTTCATGGAACAAGCGTTCCATCCACTGCTGCTCTTCAGTAAGGCTGCCTGATACGCCGTGGTTGCCCTTCACATCCTGAATATCAATGCTTTTGTGGGCGATGCCCCAGTTGCCGCAAATGACGAAGTCGCGGCGCTTGTTGCGGACTTTGTGCAGGTGGTTGTAATACTGCTCAAAGAAGTTATTTTTGCGGATCTGCGCCTCGCTGTCGCCGTCGGGGACGCTGGGTGCCAGCAGGCTGCCGATGCTGATATTGTCGAAATCGGCCTGGATGTAGAGGCCATCCATATCAAAATCCATGAAGCCGAGGCCAGTCATAATGGCTTTGGGTAGCTGTTTGCAGTAAATCGCAACACCGTTACTTTTGCCATCGGCGGCATCAAAAAAGTACGGGTTATACTCGCGGGGGAAGAAGACGTCGTCGCGAAGCTTGTACTCGGCTATACCCAGGTTTTGCAGGCAGATGATATCCGCGTCCTGCTTGACGACCCAGTCAAAAAAGCCTCTTTCCGCAGCATCAGTGATGCTGTCAGCGCAAAAGCTGATGATTCTCATGTGCTTCCCGTGTGTCTACTAAGCGGGCCTGATGCCCTTATTCAACGATACTGTCGCCCGCCATTATTGGGGCAGAGTAGGCCGTGCTGTGTGCGTTGCAAGCCTCTAAAGGAGATTGCGATGCGACGAGATCGACACTTGCAAAGTCCGTACTAAACAGGTGTTTAGACTACAATGAAACCCTTTTTACGACAATCAATTGGGCGTGAATGTCGGCAAAAACACCATGATTGAGGGCGTTCCGCGGAGTTTTGCCTACAATGCCCGCGCTTCGCTCTGGGCCGCGGCCACCGCGGTGCGTACAATAAGGGGCTCTACAGTCCAGCTTTTGTGAGATGAGTCGTAGCCGCCCATGAGTATTAAGCCTTTCCAGCAGCAGTTTATCCGCCAGGCCATCGACAGCGATGCGCTGTGTTTTGGTGAATTCACCCTGAAGTCGGGACGTGTCAGCCCGTATTTCTTTAACGCCGGCCGTTTTAGCAGCGGTGGCGCCTTAAGCGCATTGGCGGCCTGCTATGCCGACGCCATTGTGGACTCGGGGGTGCAGTTCGACGTGTTGTTTGGCCCGGCATACAAGGGGATTCCTCTGGCTGCGGCGACGGCCTGTGCACTTGCAGAGCGCCACAATATCGACATTCCCTTTGCCTATAACCGCAAAGAAGCCAAAGACCATGGCGAGGGCGGTACCTTGGTGGGCGCGGCGCTGCAGGGCCGTGTATTGATTATTGACGACGTGATTACTGCGGGTACGGCGATACGCGAGGCCATTACAATGATCGAAGCCGCGGGCGCCAGCGTGGCGGCGGTGGCGATTGGTCTCGACCGCCAGGAGCGCGGCAAGGGTGAGCTGTCGGCGATTCAGGAGCTGGAACGCGAGCGCGACCTGGCAGTCATTAGTATTGTTGGCCTTAACGATATTGTTGAGTATCTGAATGCCGGTGCAGGCGATCCTGAACTAGTATCTAGGGTAAGTGCGTATCGTGAGCGCTACGGTGTGTCGTTATAGTTCACAAAAAACAGGAGAGTGAGAGTTTATGCCTTGTTGGTCGTTACGGTTTCTCAGCCCACTATGCCTCGCGTTGGCCGTAGTGAGCGCGCCTGCCCTGGCGGCAGAGAAGCTGTTTTATCGCTACGTCGATGCCAACAATAAGGTGGTTATCCTCGATCGCTTACCACCTGATGTCGTGCCGCGCGGCTACGATGTGATCCGCGTTGACGGCAGTGTAGTGAAGAGTGTGGCCGCGCAGCTGACCGGCGCCGAGCGGGAGGCGTGGGAGCGCGAGAAAGCGGTGGCAAAAGCGCGAGCTGAAGCCGAGGAAAAAATGCGCGCTTGGGATGAATCCCTGCTGCTGCGTTACAGCGACACCGCCGATATTGACCACGCCAAGGCGCGTGCACTCAATGACATACGGGTACGCATTTCGATACTGAAGAGCAATTTGTCGGCGCTGAAAGACAAGGTTAGAAAGAATCAGTCTGAAGCGGCCGAGCAGGAGCGCCGCGGTCGCTCCGTTCCTGAGGCATTGGCGAAAACGCTAAATGATTTGCGTCGCGAAGTCAGTGCTACCGAGAGTGACCTTGAGCGACGCAACGCGGAATTGTTCGAGGTGGAAGAGGCCTACGAGCGAGACAAGGCCCGCTTCTCTCAGCTGCAGGAAAATGTAAAACGACGCCGTGCTTTTCACAGCGAGAGCAATTAGCGGCTAGCGGAATACGGTCGCTCGCAGTAGCTGCCATTGGTCATCCCAGTCTGCGCTCGGCAGGCGCTTGAATTCACTGCGCACAAATTGCCCGATACGCCCCTCTACGCAGGCCATCAGTAAGTTTGCTGTGGTATTGGCGGTGGCCTGGGTGCGCAGCCCCTCGCGAAGTTCGGCTTCGCGCAATATTTGTCGCAGCTGCATTTCCAGTCGGTCGTAAAATTGTTGCACGCGGCTGCGCAAGCGCTCGTGCTCGCCCGCCAGGGCATCGCCATTGAAAATGCGAGTAATGCCGGGGTTGCGTTCGGTAAAAGCCAGCAGCAGGTGAAGGATTTTAGCGAGCTGCGCTTCTGCCTGCTCCTCTTCGCTGCAAATCAGCGCAACGCGACTGAAAATAGCCTCTTCTACAAACTCAATCAGGCCTTCAAACATCTTCGCCTTGCTGGGGAAGTGGCGGTATAGCGCCGCCTCGGAAACACCGACTTCGGCAGCCAGTTTTGCCGTGGTAATACGGCTGCCCGGCTGACTTTCCAGCATGGTGGCCAGAGACTGCAGAATTTCGTCGCGGCGAGAAGGTCGCTTAGTCATGGCCTGCCTTATTCGCCGCTGTCTGCAGCTTGCACGCTGCTGTTGGTGATGAGGGTGCCCACACCGGTGTCGGTGAAGATTTCCAGCAGGACGGCATGGGGCACGCGGCCATCGATAATATGGGCGCTGTTCACGCCGGCATTCACGGCACTGAGTGCGCAGCCGATCTTCGGTAACATGCCGCCATAAATGGTGCCGTCTTCAATCAGCGCGTCGACCTGTTCGGTACTCAGCCCGGTGAGGACTTTGCCTTCTTTGTTTTTCAGGCCCTCGATATTGGTGAGCAGCATCAGCTTCTCAGCCTTCAAGACCTCGGCAATTTTCCCTGCAACCAAGTCGGCATTGATGTTGTATGAGGCGCCATCCGGGCCGACCCCGATGGGAGCAATCACCGGGATAAAGTCGCTGTTTACCAACATATCCAGCACGTCGGTGCTAACACTTTCCACCTCGCCAACATGGCCAATATCGATAATCTCCGGGGCCGACATTTCTGGTGTCTTGTGGCGAACCTTGAGCTTGCGGGCGCGAATTAATTGGCCGTCTTTGCCTGTCAGGCCTACGGCCTTGCCGCCGTTGTGGTTGAGCAGTGAGACAATTTCTTTGTTGACGCTGCCGCCCAGCACCATTTCGACCACGTCCATGGTGTCGCTATCGGTCACGCGCATGCCTTCCACAAAGCGCGATTCGATCTGCAGCCGTTTTAGCAGGTCGCCAATCTGCGGGCCACCGCCGTGAACCACCACGGGATTCATGCCAACCAGTTTCATCAGCACGATGTCTCGCGCAAAGTGCTCCTTGAGCTGGTCGTCGACCATGGCGTTGCCGCCAAACTTTACAACGATGGTTTTGCCGGTGAAGCGCTGAATATAAGGCAGTGCTTCGGTCAGAACGCGGGCGACATCGCCCGCAGCGTCGCGGCTGAGTGACATAGTGTTTCTCGTGCTGGGGGCCGATTAGTCGGCCGTATAAAAAGGGTGACTATTAAAGACCATCTGCCAGGGTCGGATCAATCTTCGCCAGGGTTTGTGCGAAGCTTTCACGAATTCCATCCAGGGCGGCCGGGCTGTCTGCTTCAAAGCGCAGGGAGATTGCCGGCCCGGTATTCGAGGCGCGCAATAAGCCCCAGCCATTGCGAAATTCGTAGCGCAGGCCGTCAATGTCGATAAGCTGGGCGTCGTCAAACTTGGCGTGATTCGCGAAGCTTTGCACCAGCGAGAATTTTCGCTCGTCGTCCACGGCGATCAGTATCTCCGGGCTACTGTGCAAGCTCGGGTAGCCGGCCAGTTCGTCGTCGAGGGTGGTGCCGGCCAGCGTGAGCGCTTCAAGCAGGCGCGCCGCCGCGTACATGCCATCATCAAAGCCATACCAGCGCTCTTTAAAGAAGATGTGGCCGCTGAACTCGCCGCCGAGCAGTGCATCGCTGTCGGCCATCTTACGCTTCATATGTGAGTGGCCGCATTTCCACATGGTGGGGCGGCCGCCGTGATTCACAATAAGCTGGCTGAGCAGACGGCTGCATTTTACGTCGAACAACACCTCGCAGCCGGGGTTGCGGCTCACCATGTCGTCGGCGAGCAGCATCAGTAATTCGTCGGCGCGGGGGCGTCGGCCGCTGGCGCTTACTACCGCTACGCGATCGCCGTCGCCATCAAAGGCGATGCCGATATCTGCTTGGTGCTCGCTAACCGCTGCGGCGAGAGCATCCAGGTGCTCCGGGATCGTGGGGTCGGGGTCGCGGTTGGGAAAGCTGCCGTCGATGTTGCAGAACAGCGGCACCACCTCGCAGCCCAGTTCTTCAAACAGTGGCACAACAATGTTGGCGGTGGCGCCATTGCCGGCGTCGATGACCACTTTCAAACTCTGTGCGACCACGACATCACTGCATATTCGGTCGATGTAGCGTTGCTCAATGCTGTCGTTGCTGAGTTGGCCGTCGCCACTGGCGAAATTCTGGCTTTCAATGCGTCGCGCCAAGGACTGTATGTCGTCGCTCGTGAGGCTCTGAAAATCCAACAGCATTTTCATGCCATTGTGGTCAGCGGGGTTGTGGCTGCCGGTGATCATTACGGCGCTGCCAATATTCAGGTCGTTGCAGGCGAAGTTGAGCATGGGCGTCGCGATAATGCCTAAATCGACAACATCAACGCCACTGCCTAACAGGCCTTTGAGTAAGGCTTCGCGAATGCGTGGGCTGCTGTTGCGGCCATCGCGCCCCAGCAGCATTTTGCTGTGGCCGCGCGCCTGGGCCTCGCTGCCCAGCGCCAGGCCAATTTGCACGCAGTGCGCGTCGCTAAGGTCGCGGTCGGCAATGCCGCGGATGTCATAGGCGCGAAAGCAGTTCAATGCCAAAGCCGGGCCGCTCTCTTCCGGCTCTGTATCTGTCGCTGGCTGGGGAGCAGGAGGCTCGGCGTGCGCGGCGGCTTTTTTCCGCAGTGGTGCCGCTTCGGGGAGGGGCGGGGTTAGGCTGCCTTGGGGGTTAAATGGCGCCGTACCTTGGTCGCTTTCACTGGGCTTTCGCGCAGCCAGTTTGCGGGCCAGCTGCTGCTCGAGGCTGGGTGGCGGTGACTTGGTGGCAGGGGCGGGTTGCGGCGCTGGGCTGCTTTGCTGTTGATCGGCGCGAAGAAAGAAAATGCTGTGGCTGCCGACGATGATGCCAAGGCAAAGCAAACCCGCAAGCCAAATAAGTGTACCGTCGACGCGCAGTGTCTCTAGCATTGCCGACTGCGGCAGCACATGCAATGTCCAGCCGGGCACGGGTAGGTTCCGGCTCACCATATACTCGCTAAATTGTTTTGAGTCAGCGGCAATGACGATGTCTTCTCGGTCTTTGTAGCGCTGCACCAACTCGCTGTGCACGCTGGTGCCTGCAATATTTCGCAGGATGCGCGCAAAAAATTGGCTATCAAAGCTAACGATAATGGCGCCGCGTGCATTCACTTGCTGCAGCATCGAGATGATCCACTGGCCGTCGTGGCGGTAGGCTTCTATGGTGAGCTTGCCGGTGTCAGTGGCTTTGCGCAGCATGTCTATTTCTATGTGGTTGCGCAGCCGATCCGTTTGGCTGCGCTCGTCGGCGATACCTTGATCGCCCAGCTGAATAAGCTTGGCATCTATTGCCGCAGGGAAGCTGCGTTGCAGGTCGCGCTCCTGCTGCTTAAGCCGCTGTTGATCTCCGCGGATCAGTGCCTCGGCGATGGCGGGACTTGCCGCCTGGGCGCTAACCCGCTTGCCGATTGAGTCGACAACATCGATAACGACTTTGCGCTGGTGTTCGGCGATATTGCTGGTAACACCAATAACGTTTTGATTCAGGCTGCGCGGCAGCTCGATGGTTTGGATCCAGTAGAACGCGCCGATAATCAACGCGGCGCAGACAATACCGGAGGCGAGAATATCTCTGCGCGCAGGAGAAAGTGGAAATTTAACGGCCGCTTTGGCGCTACGCTTTTTTGTCATGGGCCTGGCTGATCTTCTGCAAAAGTTGGTTTAGAACTTTCATCATGGTAGTGCATTGGGCTGCTGTCTAGCGAAAGGCGGCACAAGCGGAGAATCTTTGCCCGCCTCAGCCGTTGTGATCGCGCTTTTGCTCGGCGTATCGCGCGGCGATAAGGTCGATCAATTGTTTCGCGAGTTGGCGCTTACCCATCTGCTCCAGTTTTTGTTGTCCGCTGGGGTCGATGATCGTCACGCTGTTCTCATCAGAATTAAAGCCGATACGTGTGTCCGAGACGTCATTGGCAATAATCATATCGAGGTTCTTTTTCTCGAGTTTGCCTTTAGCGTAGTGAATAACGTCTTGCGTTTCGGCAGCGAAGCCCACCGTGAAGGGCCGCTGAGCGTGGCTGGCTACAGCGCTAACGATATCTGGGTTGCGCACCAGCTCGATATGCATCGACGTGTTCTGCTTCTTTATTTTCTGCTCTTCGATGTGGGCCGGGCGGTAGTCTGCGACTGCGGCGCAGGCGATGAAAATATCGCAACTGCCCATATTTGCAATGCTCGCCTGATACATGTCGTCGGCGCTGATGACATCTACCCGTGTCACTCGCGGCGGGCAGGGCAGCTGGGTCGGGCCGCTAATTAAGGTGACGCGGGCACCGGCGTCGGCAGCCGCCTCGGCCAGTGCGTAGCCCATTTTGCCGGAGCTGTGGTTGCTGATATAGCGAACCGGATCAATCGCTTCGCGCGTGGGGCCGGCGGTAATGCTCAGGGAAATACCGTCCAGCGCGCGGCTGTTAAATAACCCGGCTGCCAGCTCTGCCAGTTGCTCGGCTTCGAGCATGCGGCCGGGGCCAATATCGCCGCAGGCCTGTTCTCCGGCTGCGGGGCCGAACAGGGCGACACCGCGTTGGCGCAGCGTGTCGGCGTTCGCCTGGGTTGCGGGGTCGCGCCACATCCCCTGGTTCATTGCCGGGGCCAGCGCGATGGGCGCGGGTGTTGCCAGGCACAGGGTGGTCAGTAAGTCGTCGCCGCGGCCGCTTGCCAGGCGCGCCATAAAGTCGGCGCTGGCCGGCGCGACGAGGATCAAGTCCGCCCAGCGCGCCAGTTCAATGTGGCCCATACCGGCTTCGGCTTCGGAGTCGAGCAGTGCCGTGTGCACTGGGTTGCCCGACAGCGCTTGAAGGGTGAGCGGGGTAATGAACTCCATTGCGGCGGCTGTCATTACCACTCGCACATCGGCGCCGTGATCTTTGAGGCGGCGCACTAGCTCGGCGCTTTTGTAGGCGGCGATGCCACCAGTGATGCCGAGAAGGATTTGTCGATTACTGAGCTGCTTCATGCCTGGGCTCGATATTGCCAATAAAGCCGCTATTATGAACTTTCAAGGCGATTGGCACTAGGCGGAGCGTCCATAAACATCGTTTTGCTTTGCAGCATCACCAAGGAGGGTGGTATGGCAATCTGTGATTGGCCCGCGGATGAACGGCCCCGTGAAAAACTGTTGCAGCGTGGCGCCCAGGCGCTGTCCGATGCCGAGTTGCTCGCCATTTTTCTGCGAACCGGCGTACGCGGCAAATCGGCGGTTGATCTCGCACGGGAGTTGTTGGCGGAGCACGAGGGGCTGGCGGCACTGATGTCGGCCTCCCAGCAGCGCTTCTGCCAGTCAAAGGGGCTGGGTGATGCCAAGTATGTTCAGCTGCAGGCTGTGATTGAGATGTCCCGCCGCTATTTAGCTGAGGCCCTCCAGCGCGAGCAGGTGTTCGCCAGCGCGGCAGCGACCAAACAGTATTTGTGCGCCCAGTTACGCGGCGAGCGGCGTGAGGTTTTTGCGGTGCTATATCTGGACAACCAGCATGCGCTGATTGCCTATGAGCCGCTGTTTTTTGGCACGATTGACGGCGCCGCTGTCTACCCGCGGGAGATTGCCCGTCGCGCTCTGGAGCTAAATGCCGCGGCGATAATCGTTGCCCACAACCACCCCAGTGGGGTCGCCGAGCCCAGCGACGCCGATGTGCGAATCACGGCCCGCATCCGCGAGGCTGTGCAGCTGTTGGATATTCGTTTGTTAGATCACTGCATTGTGGCCGGCCCCGAGGTGATTTCCCTGGCGGAGCGCGGCCTTTTGTAAAGCGCGCTAGCTCAGGGCCATCATCGACTTCACATCAAAGCTTTGCAGCTCGTCTTCGCGGCCATCGTGCAACTTGGCGACCCAATTGGGGTCTTGCAGCAGTGCCCGGCCAACCGCGATCAGGTCGAACTCGCCGTCGCTCATGCGCTGCTCGAGTTCGTCCATGCGCTGGTGCTGGTCGCGCTCAGATGACATCCCTTTGGCTAGTGTGTCGAGGAAGTCGCCCTCAAGGCCAACCGAGCCGACGCTGATAGTGGGTTTGCCGGTCAGCTTCTTCGCCCAGCCGGCAAAATTCAGTGACGACCCCTCAAACTCCGGTTCCCAAAAGCGGCGCTGTGAACAGTGGAAAATATCGGCCCCGGCGTCGCTGAGCGCCTCAAGCCAGGCGGCCATTTCCTCGGGGGTGTCGGCGAGTCGGGCCTGATAGTCCTGTTGCTTCCACTGGGAAATTCGCAGGATCAGCGCAAAGTCTTCACCCACCGCTGCCCGCGCCGCTTTGAGAATCTCCACCGCAAAGCGGCTGCGCTCTACCAGCGTCTTGCCGCCATATTTGTCGTCGCGCTGGTTGGTCGGCCCCCAGAAGAATTCATCAATCAGGTAGCCGTGGGCGCCGTGAAACTCGGCGGCGTCGCAGCCGATTTGCTTCGCGGCGAGGGCCGCTTGGGCAAAGGCATCAATGGTGTCGGCAATGTCGCTGTCGGACATGACGCGGCCCCGGGTTTTTCCGGGTGAGGGAATCCCTGACGGGCTCTCTAGTAGCGCGTCGTCAATGCGCTCGGCGCCGCCCGCGGCCCGCATCGCGCCCACGTGCCAAAGCTGGGGGGCAAAGTGGCCACCGGCATCGTGTACCGCTTCGACAACCTGCTGCCACGCGGCGAGCTCGGCTTCGCCGTGAAAACGGGGAACCTTGGCGTCGTTGAGCGCGCCGGGGCGGCCAATGCCTGTTCCCTCGGAGATGATCAGGCCGACGCCGCCTTCGGCGCGACGCTGGTAGTAGCCGCGCATGGCATCGGAGATAATACCGCCGGGCGAGTGCGAGCGCGTCATCGGTGCCATGGCCAGGCGATTGGGTAGCCGCAATGACTTGCAGGAGAAGGGGGTAAACAGAGCGTCGCGTGACATAACTGGGTGGCCTCCACGGGGCTGATTCTCAAAATGTGTGCGGGCGCGAATTTAGTCGCGCGCGATACAAATTTGAGCTTAACACGCAACTGGCAATGGCGATAGCGGCACATCTGCACCGCAATGCTGGTTTTTTCACCAGTTTCATTGATTAGGGGGGAGGCTTCTGGTATAAAGTCGCGCTCAATTTGGGTCTGACCGCTGCGCGGTGTCAAGCGAGCCTGATTCGGGCACTGGTTTTCCCGGTGCTGCGGCCCATATTTTTTAAAGCGAAAGTTTTGAAGCAGAATTCATCGGGCTTTTTTGCGTAAAAAGCTTAAAGAGGCGAAGGAAAATCATGTCCAGAGTATGTCAAGTTACTGGTAAGCGTCCGGTAACCGGTAACAATGTATCCCACGCAAAAAACCGCACCCGTCGTCGTTTTTTGCCAAACCTGCACAGCCACCGTTTCTGGGTTGAAGCAGAAAAACGTTTCGTAACCTTGCGCGTATCTGCCAAGGGCATGCGTATCATCGACAAAAAGGGCATCGATGCAGTTCTGGCTGATCTGCGCGCCCGTGGCGAAAAATACTAAGGAGAACCATCATGGCGAAGAAAGGCGCTAGCGATAAAATCCGTCTGGTCTCCAGCGCGGGCACTGGTCACTTCTACACGACCACTAAAAACAAGCGTAACACTCCGGACAAGTTCGAATTTAAAAAATACGACCCGGTTGTTCGCAAGCACGTGATCTACAAAGAAGCCAAAATCAAGTAAGGCCTCTTCGCGAGATTGCAAAAAGCCGCGCTGGTCGCGGCTTTTTTTATGCCTGACGTTTTTGCCTCAGACTTTTGCAATAATACTGGCTTTGGCCACACCCAGATTAGCAACACAAGGATGCTGAATGACGCCACTACACTTTGAAGAGCTGCTCAACCTGGACGGCAAAAGTGTGGTGCTCGTGCCCAGTGATGCCAGTGCCCGCCAGTTACGGGAGCGCATTGCGGTGGCGCGGGGCGAGCACGATCAGGCCTTTTTGGAAACCATGAGCGTTGTTCCTGTTGCGCAGTGGTTGGCTGAACTGTGGGACGAGAGCCTGCCCAGTCGCCAGGTGTTGCGGCCCATTCAGCTGTTGGCAATCGCGCAGAAGATCATCGAAAGCAGCGAGTTCTTCCCAGCCAACTGTCTCAATAGCCTCGCCATTGTTCGCCAGTTTGTCGATGCTTTCCAAATTCACGCCGCCTACTGCCTTGGCAGTAACCGTGAAGACTACCTGTTTTCCGCCGAGTACCAGGCTTTTTTCCATTGGCGCAGCGCCATGCAGGAGGCGCTGGACGAGCTGGACGCGATGAGTGCGGAGCAGTTACCAGCAGCGCTGAGTGCCGCGTTACCCGAGGGGCTATTGCAGTTGCCGGCGCGTTTAGTTCTCTCGCCCTTGCTGCATTTAACACCCGCCACGCACGCATTTGTCGAGCAGTGTCGCGCGCAGGGTGTGCAGTGTTTTCAGCTCTACGACACGCCGCCTGATGCAGTGCCGAGCTTGTGCGGCGCGACCCAGCTTGAGCAAGAGTGCGACGCCATTGCCAATTGGTTGGCCGGGCAGCTATCGCAGCAGCCCGAGGCGAATCTGGCGGTGTTGGTCGCCGACATGAATAATTACCGCGCCCCGCTTGAGCGCGCCCTGCAACGCCGGGTATTTCCGCAGTCGCTCTATGTCGAGGGCGAGGCGCAGGAAGCGCCCTGGGCCTTTGAGGGCAGCGAGAGCCTATATGCGTATCCACTCATTCGGGCGGCTTGGGATGTGATCTCTCTGCGTCAGGGCGCACTGCCCTTGGAGCAGCTGAGTCGCGTGTTGCGCAGCCGCTTTGTGGCGGACTGGCCAGCCATGCGCCAGCCGCGCGCGCAGTATGATCGTTTCTGTCGCGACCGCTTAGCGGTGCAATGTCAGCTTGGCGACATGCTGGCCTTGGCGCCGTACTTTGGCGAGGACGCCGGGGTCGATGTTTTGCAGGCCTTGCACTCTCACATTAGCGCGCAGCCGTCGCGGCAGCTGCCCTCGGCCTGGGTGCGCAGTTTCGACCAAATGCTGTTGGCGGCGGGGTGGCCGAATGCTGACAGCGATGACCCCGTGGTTGCAGACTGTCGCCGCGGTTTTAGCCAGGCCATGGATGTGTTTCGCGCCTTGGACCGCCAGTTGGGGGAGGTTGCTCATAGCGATGCCCTGCACTGGCTGCAGCATATTCTGACCACCAAGCGCTTCGCCGTCAGCCGGCGAAGCCCGGCCCGCATACGGGTCTTGCAGTACGAGGAGGCACTCGGCCTGCACTTCGACGGCGCCTGGATCGCTGGGCTCGATGATGCAGCCCTGCCGCGCCGCGCTGAACCGTCACCGTTTTTACCGCTGCACCTGCAGCGCCAGGCGCAGGTTGATGGCTGTGAGCCCGGTTTGTGTTTGCAGCGCGATCGCGCCCTGCTTGCAGAAATATTGCGCAGCGCCCCGGTGTTGATGTGCAGCTATGCAGGCGAAGACCCCAGCGGCACACCCCGGGCGCCCTGTAGTTTGCTGCCGGCGATGGCCGCGGCAGAGGCGGCCGATGGGGAGTTGCCGGTTCGCTGTCAGGGGCAGTTAACACATCCGCAGTCAGATGCGGTACGCCCGGTGGCCCCGGAGCAGCGGGCGCGGTTGCGCGGCGGCAGTGGTTTGTTTAAAGAATACGCTCAGAGCCCCTTTCTGGCCTTTTTAAAATACCGTTTGCGCCTCAAGGAATTTCCTCGGCCCGCGGAGGGGCTGGATCATCGCCTGCAGGGGATTTTGGTTCACGACAGTCTGGAAAAAGTGTGGCAGCGCTTGGGGGGCAAGGCCGCGCTGGACGCACTGGACTTTGCCGGGATAGAGCGGCTGGTGGCGCAGTGTGTGGACGAGGCCTTGCAGGGCTCGGAAATCAACCCGCAACGCTTTGGCGAGTCGCTGATGCAACTTGAAAAGACGCGCGTGGTGGCACTGATTAGCCATTGGCTGGAATACAAGGAGAAAGCGCGCCTGCAGGACTTTGAGGTCGTTGCCCTGGAAACAGCAATGGATACCCAGTTAATGGGAATTCCGCTAAAACTTCGCATCGACCGCATTGATCGCATCGGCGACAAGCGCCTTGTTATCGATTACAAAACCGGCAGCATCGATGGCAAGGCGCTCAATAGTGACTCGTTGACTGAGCCGCAACTGCCTATTTATGCGCTGGCCGCGAGCGAAGACAGCCCCGTCGATGGGGTGATGCTGGCCCAGCTGCGCAGCCCCGACGACTTGAAAGTGCATATGCGCAGCAACTGGGCCAACAGTGTTATTGCCAAAAAGGCCCACGGCAATGATGTCGAAAGCCCCGATAAGTGGCAGGCCGAACTTCGTGCCTGGGAGGGCGCCCTGCAAAGCATGGCGGAGGGCATTTTGGCGGGCAATATCGCCCACGACTACAGCACGCAATTGGATCGCAGCTTTAGTGCGTACCTGCTGCCGCTACTGCGCGATAGCGCCACTTCGGAGGACGAATAATGAGCGAACTACTCAGTCCTCCCGATCAATCCCAGCGCGAGCAGGCAGTTGATCCCGCTCGTTCGGTGCTGCTCAGTGCGCCCGCAGGCTCGGGAAAAACCGGCGTGCTGCTGTTGCGTTATCTGCGCTGCCTGCTCTGTGTGGAACGCCCAGAGCAAGTGGTGGCCATCACCTTCACCAATAAAGCGGCGGGCGAGATTAAAGAGCGGGTGATGGCGGCTTTGCAGTCGGCAGAGGCAATGCCGATCAACAGTGTGTTCGACCGCGATATTCGCGACGCCGTATTGGCGGTGCGTGAGCACCAGGCCCGCTTGGGCTGGAACCTGCTGGAAAATAGCGCCCGCCTGCGTATTGCCACCTTCGACAGCTTTTGTGGCAGCCTGGTGCGGCGCTTGCCACTGCTGTCAGGCTTGGGCGCCGCCGCCCCGGTTAGCGACAGCGAGGCGCTTTACCGCGAGGCAATTCTGGAGCTATTTCGTCAACTCGACGACCCACAGTGTCCGGCGCCGCTGCGCGAGGCGCTGGAGAGTTTGCTGCGCTACGGCAGCAATCGCATCGAAACCTTGCAACCGCTGCTGTCGGCCCTGTTGGCCAAGCGCGACCAATGGCAGGAAGATATCCTCAGCGCTGACCTCGATGTGATGGACGAGGCACTAACGGCATTGGTGAGCGAGGCGTTTGAGCGCCACTGGACGCCGCTTCAGCATTTTGGCATCGACGAGCTGTTTGCCGCCTACCGGGAGTCGTCCGGTAGCTGCGATGCACACAGTTGGGCGGCGCAGCTGCCCCAGCCGGAGGCGATTACCGTAACGGATCTGCCGGTGTTGGCGGAGATGGGCCGCAGTATTTGCAAAGGCAGCGGTGAGCTCTATAAGCCGGGATCGGTGCAGCACGCCAAATTTAAAAAGGGCCAGCCGGGAACCGAACAGGCAAAAGACTGGTTGACGCGCGCTCAGGAAAGCGAACCGGAGGCGCTGGCGGCGCACTGGCAGGCGCTGGCAACGCTGCCACCTGCTACCTTACCCGACGGTTCCCGCGAGCTGGTGGGGCATTTTTGCGTGGCGCTGCGCTACCTGCTGGCGCAGCTGCGGCTGGTGTTTGAACAGCGCGGCGGCGTCGACTTTGGTGAAATTGCCCTGCGCGCCATTCATGCCCTTCGCACCGGAAGTGCAGGGGAGGTCAGTGACGCCATGCTGGTCGAGGATCGCATTGAGCACATCCTTGTCGATGAAATGCAGGATACCTCGGTCAGTCAAATCGAACTGCTCAAGGCGCTGTGCCAGGACTGGGCACCGGATGACGGGCGCTCGGTATTCTTCTGCGGCGACTTACAGCAATCCATCTACGCCTTTCGGGGCAGCTTAGTCAGCCTGTTTGATGACCTGCGCCAGTCCGCCGGCTTTGCGGGAAAATCCCTCGACTTGCTGCAGCTGCGCGCTAACTTCCGATCATCGCCGACCCTGGTCAACTGGGTTAACAGCTGTTTTCGCGGCTTGTTTGCCGAGCGTGACAGTGCCTATGTAGAAGCGCTGCCACAGCGGCAAAATCTCGGACGACTGCAGGTTCACCCCATTGCGGTGGCTAAAGATGTCGATGCCAGCGCCAGTGCCGCCCGCCGCGAGGCAGAGGACGTGGTGGGAATTATCCAGTGTGTGCAGCGGGAAACGCCCGAGGCGAGTATCGCTATCCTGGTGCGCGGCCGCAGTCACTTACGGGAGATTACCCCAGCTCTCAAAGCCGCCAATATTGCCTTTTCTGGTCAGGATATCGACAGCCTGGCGCAATTGCCGGCGGTAATGGATCTGCTGTCTATGCTGCGGGCGCTGTGGCACGACGCCGATGAGGTTGCCTGGTCAGGCCTGTTGCGAGCGCCCTTCGTGGGCCTGAGCTGGGACGATCTATTGTGCCTGCGCGAAACCGAAATGCCTCTGCGCGACGCCCTCTACGCCAGTGCCGAGAACACCGCGCTCAGTGACGAGGGGCGGCGCGTTTGCACACGCCTCGTCGAGGCCCTGAATTGGCTGGACTCGCGGCCGGAGAGTCGCGACCTGCGCTGGGCACTGCGCAGCCTTTGGCACCGCTTGGGCGGACCGGCCTGTATTGCGCCGCACCAGCAAGCTGATATCGACCGTGTGCTTGCGGTGCTCGACGAGCACGCGCCCTCGGGTATTCTCGAAGACATCGCGGCCTTTGAATCGTCGCTGGCACGGTTGTTCGCCGCGCCGCCGAGCAGCCGCGTGGAGTTGATGACCATTCACAAATCCAAGGGTCTGGAGTTTGATGTGGTGATCCTGCCGGGCCTGGGCAATCGCGGCCGCAATGATGACCGGCCACTGTTGGCCTGGCAGCGCCTGCAACAGCACATGCTGTTTGCCCCCAAGCCGCAGCGCAGTGGCGGTGATGAGCAGCGGCTTTACGACTACCTGTGTGGCGTGCAGAAGCAGGCGCTTAGTGAAGAGTTGGATCGCCTGCTCTATGTGGCACTCACCCGCGCGAAGGTGGAACTGCACCTGTTTGGCGTGGCGAAAATGAACAGTAAAGACGACCTCAAGCCCGATGCGGCAAGTTTTCTGGCGCGGCTATGGCCGGTGGTGTCGGCTGACTTCGAAGCCGCCGAGCTGCTGCAGGACGGCGATGAAGCGTCGCCGCTGCGAGTGCCGCTGGCACCGAGGTTACGCGACTTTTCTGTGACACTGCAGCCGCCCTGGCAGGCGGAGGTGTACCCGGAGTCGCCGCTGCAACGGGTGCAGCGCCAGACCGAAAACGCGGTGCTTGAAGACAATATTGAAGAGCGCGCAGTCGGTATTGTGTTCCACGAATTAATGGAGCGGCTGGGGCGCCAGCAAACGAGCCGGGTGCTGATAGATGACCGCGCCAGATTGGTCGGCGCATTGCGACAGCGGTTGCGCCATCATTGCCACCCCGAGCCGGGCCTGGAAGACAGTCTGGCACGAGTGCTGCACTTACTCGACAACACACTGGCCTGTGAGCAGGGGCAGTGGATTCTGCAAAGTTACGACTGGCAGGCCAGTGAACAAACCATTCGTCGCTTGATGGCAGGACAGTGGCAAACACTCATTCTCGATCGCGCGTTTATCGACAATCGCGGCGAGCAACCGCGCTGTTGGATTATCGATTATAAAACGGCTGAGGCACGGGGCTCTCTGGAGACCTTTCTGGCGGCCCAGCGTGAGCGCTACAGCAATAAAATGCAGATATACCGAGAGGCCTTGCAGGCAACTGGGTTAGAATGTCCGATTTCGTCGGCGCTGTATTTTCCTGCTCATCAGCGCCTGCTTTGTTTGGATGGACAAGATGATTAAATTCTCTGGCTTGGGCAGCCTGGTGTTAACGGGCATTCTGGCAGCCAGTTTGTCGGCATGCAGCTCAATGGTAGACCGCCAGCAGGTGGAATTTGAGGGTGCCAGCCTTGCTGCCACGCCCGCCGTGGAGTCTCGGGGTGACGTTCGTTCCGCGCCGGCAGATGGCAGCGGCCTGACTACCGCGCAGGCGCGCAAAGCCCTGCTGGGTAAGTGGTATGGCATTGCCAATAGTAAAACCGGTATTCGCAAAGAGTGGTTAGTAGAGCGAGCCGAAGATGGCACCTACCGCACAGACTTTCGCAGCACGCATCCCGACGGTCGGGTAGAGAGCCAGGCCGAGGTGGGCTTTTGGGGCGTTTCGGGGGATGTGTACTTTCGTATTTTTCGCGGCTGGGTAATGGTTGACGGTATGAAGCTGGCCAACGCGAAGAACCCGTCGCACTACGACGCCTATCGCATTGATCACCTGAGCAGCGAATTGATGCGCTACCAACATGTGGACAACGGCCGCCGCTATATTATGAAGCGCATGCCGGAAAACTTCCGATTGCCGGTGGTGTTGGAACAGAAAAACACCGCGCCGCTGAAGTTCGAGTTTTAGCCAAACCGTCAGGCGATTGGCAGAGCGCGCTTTGGCAAGCTAAAATCGCCGACCTTAATTTAACCAACACGCGGAGCTGCGTAATGGGCAGAGCCTACCAAAACCGAAAAGAGTCTATGGCCAAGACGGCCGCCGCCAAAACCAAGGTCTACAGCAAGTATGGCCGCGAAATATACGTGGTGGCGAAGTCGGGAGGGGCAGACCCTGATGCCAACCTGGCTCTGCGCAGTTTGTTGGACCGCGCAAAGAAAGACCAAGTCCCCAGCCACGTTATCAAAAATGCCCTGGATAAAGCGCAGGGCGGTGCCGGCGAAGACTTCTCGCCTGCGCGCTACGAGGGCTTTGGCCCCGGCAACTGCATGGTGATTGTGGATTGTTTAACCGACAACCCAAACCGTACCTTTGGCGATGTGCGCCTGGCGTTTACCAAAACCAACTGCAAGATCGGTACTCAGGGCAGTGTCAGCCACATGTTTGACCACTCTGCGATCTTTGTTTTTGACGGTGACGACGAAGAGGCGGTGTTGGAGGCGCTAATGATGGCTGACGTGGACGTCAGCGATATTGAGTGCGAAGACGGCAAAATCAGTGTGTTTGCGCCGCATACGGAATTCTTTAAGACCAAACAGGCACTGCAAGAAACGTTTGAAGGCATCGATTTTGATGTCGAAGAAATTCAGTTTTTGCCCCAAACCACCGCGCCGATCAGCCAAGACGATATGCCCATGTTTGAAAAATTCATGGACATGCTCAACGAGCTGGACGATGTGCAAAATATCTACCACAGTGCCGAGCTACCGGCTGACTAATCAGCCTGTAGGCGCAGTACCTGCACCTCGCTGCTAGTAATATCGGCGAGCGTGTAGGGTGCCAGGCTTTTCAGGAAAGCGCCCACGGCGTTGCCCAGCAGTCCTTGTAAGGCGCAGTCGCCCATAATTCTGCAGGGCTGCTCTGCACAGTTGATCGGCTGCAAAGTGGTTTCAAACTCTTTTACGATGTCCAGCAGCGCGATGTCCTCAGGGGCCTTAGCCAAACTCAGGCCGCCACCTTTCCCCCGCACAGATTCAACCTCACCCCTGCGCACCAGTTGCATGATGACCTTCGATACATGATTCGGGGAGATGCTGTAAAAGTCGCAAATATCCTGAATCGTAACGCGCTGCCCCGGCGGCTGCCCCGCCAAAAATATCAGGCTGCGAAAGGCGTAGTCCGTATGTTTACTTAATTTCATCTATCAGCCCTTTACCTGACACTGGAGTCGTGGCTATTATAACGCCTCAAAACATGCATTTATTATGCATCTTTAATCGGAGAGAGATAATGACAACATTATATGAGCGCATAGGTGGCGAAGCAGCGGTAGACAAGGCCGTGGATATTTTTTACGAAAAGGTGCTGGCAGATGAGCGCATCAATAGCTTCTTTGAAAATATTGATATGTTCGCCCAGGCCCGCAAACAGAAAGCCTTCTTAACCATGGTGTTTGGTGGCCCCAATGATTACACCGGTGAGGACATGCGCAACGCGCACGCCGGTATGGGCTTGAACGATGAGCACTTCAACGCCGTTGTTGAAGACTTGGCCGCCACGCTGTCAGAGCTGGGCGTGGGCGACGGAGATATTCAGGAAGTGGCCAATATTGCGGAAAGTGTGCGCGACGACGTACTGAACCGCTAATTAAAGCCGGGCCAGGGAAGAAAACACCACGCTTAGCAGTTCCGACTGTTTGCCCACGCCCAGCTTTTGGTAGCTGGATTTAATGTGGCTGCGCACGGTGCTTTCTTTCACCCCCAGTTGCTGGGCAATGGCTGCCGCCGAGCAGCCGTCTGCCAGGCCCTGAATAACGCTGGCCTCGCTAGCGGTAAGGCCGAATAGCTTGCGCAAGCCCTGGTGGCTCAATTGACTGCGCAAGGTGTTGGGTTTGAGCTGCAGCAGTGCGCCAAGCTCCTGGTAACCGGGCCGTATCGACGGAATCAGCCAGGGTTCCACACTCATTTGATAGCCATTGTCGCTGTCGCCAATTCGGGCAAAGCGGCGCGCTTGGCGTTGCTTATTGTCGGTAAACGCCATCAAGTCATTGAAAAGTTGCGCGGCGTGACGATCCAGCTGTGGGTGGTTGAAACGCAGTTGACGACCGCGATGCAGGGCAATGCCACGTTTCAGTAGCGCTTCTGCCATGCTGTTGTGAGACAGCAGTTCGCCCCTTGGGCTGAGTAAGAAAGCCGCGCTATCGACAATTCGTCCTACCGCCTCCAGGCCCATGCGGGTGATTTCGCCATCGATATTGCGCTTATGGATGGCCAGCGCGTTCTGAATATGGGGGACAAAGGCATCCAGAGAGGTCAGCTCGTCGCGACTAAAGGGCTGGTGACTGTGGCTGCGTTGCAGGGTAACGCGAAACGCCCGCCCCTGACTTGGGTCTTCTATATAAGCGCCGCAAGCATGGCGAACATCGGCGGGGCGTGCATAGTCGGCGTAGAATTCAGACGCTAGCAAGGCTTTGTCCGACAGTTCCTGACTGCCGTGAAATTTTTTCGGCGGGCGTTTAATCAGCTCGGCTGACCAGACATCCCGCTTGAGGTAGTAATCGATATAGCTTTGCATATCGCTCTCGTCGATATGCCGGTTCAGCATAACGTCGCCGTTTTTTTCCTGCGTGTTTTCCAGCATTAAGGTGGTAGAGCGGGTGGGAATGTCCGATTCCAGCAGTGAGAAAAAGGCTAGCCAGCCGTCTGCCTGATCCGCGTGGCGATAGAGCTCTCCAATGAGCTGCGACAGTCTGTCGTTGTCCATGTATTTTTCATTGCGCCGGTGCATCCTTGGCAGTGAACAGCGACTCCTTTCGCCGTCCCCAGTTTTGGGGAGGTAGAGCCTCGACTATATAGTTAGTCTTGGCGCTGGGCAAACCCGTCCCGCCACATTCACTGCTTGTTAGGTCGGCAGTGAGTGTCTGCGGCGAGAAGTGTGTCGCTTGCGAATGTCACAGGGACTTCGCCGTGGAACCGGGCCGGCCAGGAAGTTCGCCCATGGGAAGGGATGCCCACTTATTAGTGTTAACAGGCCCTAAGGCGGTTATTGCGGCTATATCGAGATGCTGCGCCCTCCATCAACGGCAATAATCTGGCCGTTGATATAGCTATCGCTTTGGAGCAAAAACCAGACTGTGCCGGCAATATCTGCGGCGCTCCCCCAGCGTTGCAATGGCACGCGCTCACTCACATTTCGCTGTTCGATCTCACCAAAGGCATCGCTGGCTACCGGCGGCAATATTGCGCCGGGGGCAATGCCATTCACGCGTACGTCCGGTGCCAGCTCCACCGCCAGTGATCGCGTCATCATTGCCAAGCCAGCCTTGGCAATACTGTAGACCGGGTGGCCCTGCAGGGGCTTGTCGCCGTAGATATCGACAATATTCACAATGGCGCCGCCGTGCTTGCGCAGCGCCGGAGCCAGCGCCTGGCTGAGAAAGAATGCGCCTTTGACATTGCTACCCAGCAGGCCGTCCCAATCGGCCTCGCTTACCTCGCCCAGCGCCGTCGGGTAGAACCCAGAAGCATTGTTGACTAAGGCATCCAGCCGCTGCCATTGCGCGAGGGCGTCGCTGGCCAGGCGCTCCACGTCGGCGATCTTTTCCAGATCGGCGTACAGCATAACGGCCGAGTCGCTTCGCTGCTGATTGAGCTCTTCGAGCAGGGCCGTGCCAGCGGCGCTTTCGCGGCGGCAGTGAATAATCACGCGGTAGCCCTGCGCGTGCAGTTTGCGACAAATGGTTGCGCCTATGCGCTGACTGGCACCGGTAATCAGTGCGACGGGGGGCGGGTTCATAAGCTCTCCGGCGGGGTTGGCGCGGAATTATCGCAAGTCACGGCGCGCTTTATAAGGATTTTGTTGCGGAATCTCCGCTGTGTATTTGCGCCGTGCGGATGTCGCGCTATGCTCAGCGTTTTCCCATTGCGAGTATTGGTCATGTTTGAGTGGATCGCGAGCCCCGAGGCCTGGGTTGCCCTGGCATCACTCGTTGCACTGGAGATCGTGCTGGGTATCGACAATATTATTTTTATCTCGATCCTGGTGGGTCGACTGCCGGCGGCGCAGCGTGAGAAAGCGCGCCGCCTGGGCTTGGCTCTGGCAATGTTGGCGCGCTTGGGGCTGTTGTTTAGTTTGGTTTGGATTATGGGCCTGATTGAGCCCTTGTTTGTGGCGTTCGGGCAAGAGATATCGGGGCGCGATATCATTCTGGTGGTCGGCGGCTTATTTCTGCTGGCGAAGTCCACCCACGAGATCCATGCAAGTCTGGAGATTAGCGACGAAACCAGCACGGCGCCAGTGTCGGCCAGTTTTGCGTCGGTGATGGTGCAGATCGCGATGCTGGATATGGTGTTCTCGCTGGACTCGGTGATCACCGCCGTGGGCCTCGTCGACCACATTTCCGTGATGGTGATCGCCATTGTGGTGTCGGTGGCGGTAATGCTGTTTGCGGCAAAACCCATCGGCAATTTTGTCGACCGTCATCCCACTATCAAAATGCTCGCCCTGTCATTTTTGCTGATGATTGGCCTGACGCTGATGGCCGAGGGCCTCGATGTTCATGTTCCCAAAGGCTATATCTACTTTGCGATGGCGTTTTCCTTTGCGGTGGAAATACTCAATATTCGCGTGCGCAAACGCAGTCAGATCGCCTTGAGCAAGCGCCTGAGCGAATAGCTGCCGGTGGGACGGGCCTGCGACAATTGGTCGCATTTCGGCAAACCCTGTAGATAACTAGAATGTTCGCCTTTTTACGCACTTGGGGCGAACTATGTCATCTCGTTTACCTGCCGGCCTGCTGGCACTGCTGGTGGCGCTATCTAGTCAATGGGCGGCGGCGGAGCACAACAAGCTCGAAACCGTATTGGTTACCGCCACTCGCGAGGCGCGTCAGCTGCAGGATGTCGCCGCCAGTGTTGGTGTCCTTGGTCAAGACGAGTTGGAAGCGGTAAACCCCGGCCACTCGGCCGAGCTATTAAACCGCATTCCGGGTGTCAATATTGTTCAGCTGGGCTCCAGTGGCGAGGGCGCTGCGGCGGCGATCCGTCAGCCTGTGTCCTACGGCCCGGTTTACCTCTATTTGGAGAACGGCGTGCCCACTCGCAGCGCGGGCTTCTTCAATCACAATGCCCTGTATGAGGTGAACACCGCACTGGGTAACGGTGTGGAGGTGATCAAGGGGCCGGGGTCGGCGCTTTATGGCTCCGATGCAATAGGCGCCGTCATCAACAGCCTGGTGGGGCAGCCGCCGTCGCAAGACCGGGCGAGTGTGAGTGTGGAGGCGGGCGAGCACGACTGGCTGCGCGCGCAGTTGCGCACGGCCAGTGTAGGCGACGAGAACAGCTACACCCTCAGCGCCTCGCTGAGCCACAACGGCGGCTGGCGCGACAACACCGATAGCGAGCGCCAGGAGTTGGTGGCGTCGTGGTATCGTCAGCTCAGCGAGCGTTGGACGGTGAACACCGTGGCCAGTGGCAGTGTGATCAATATGGCGACCGGCGGTTCGGGGCTGCGCTACGATGACTTTCGCAACGACCCGCAGCAGGCGGGAAACACCATCGGCTTTCGCGACGTAAAGGCCTTCCGTCTCTCCAGCGCTTTTGAAAAAACGACGCATAAGGGGCTGTTGAGCCTGACACCCTACCTGCGCAGCAACCAGTTGGAATATATCGCGACGTGGACGCTGAACACCGGCCGCGTGCAGCCACCACCGCCGTGGTGCCCCAGTTGCCCCGCGGCGCTGGATTCGCAGGACGCGCATATCAACCAGAGTGGCCACGATTCTCTCGGCCTGCTCGCCAAGTTTCGGCGCGACTTTGCCGAAAGCAGTTTCTACATTGCCGGGGTGGATATCGACGTCAGTCGCGGCGACACCCGCCAGGACTATATCGAACGCAGCGACAACGATCCCGGTAATTACTGGCAGAGTTATCGTCGCGCCGGCAGGCTCTATGATTTTACGGTCGACTTCACCTCGGTATCGCCCTATGTGCATATAGAGCACCAGCTCTCTTCACGCCTGCGCGCCACGGCGGGGCTGCGTTACGACGCTATTCGCTATGACTACCGCGACCATTTATCCGGCCCGGACACGCCGCTTCATTTGCGCCCCCGTGACCAGGCCATCGACTTTGAAAACCTGAGCCCGAAACTGGGGCTGATCTACGACATCAACGAGCGCCTAAACGCCTATCTGGCCTACCGCCATGCCTTTCGTATTCCCTCGGCCGGGCAGCTCTTTCGCAGTGGCAGTACGCAGGACTCAACCGCTCTGGAGCCGGTGAAAGCCGACAGTATTGAAGTGGGGCTGCGAGGGGAGTGGGGGCATCGCGGCAGCTTTGAAATCAGCCTTTACGATATGCGCAAGGAAGACGATATCCTCAGCATTCAAGACACCGGCACGGGCGCGCGACGCAATACCAACGCCGGTGAAACCCGCCACCGCGGTATTGAACTGGGTGTGGCTCAGCGGCTGGGCAGCAGCCTGGACGTGAGCGTGGCATACAGCCGCAACCAACATGAATATCGCGACTGGGTCGACCGCAGTGGCGACTTCAGCGGCAACGACATGCCCGATGCCCCGCGCAGCTTCGCCAATATCCGGCTCAACTATCACCCGCTGGCGCTCAAGGGCGGCTATCTGGAAGTGGAGTGGTCCCATCAGGGGCCGCACTGGCTGGATGAGGCCAACGGGGACGACGGCAATGCCAATGACCGCGACCGCTACAAGGGCCACGCGCTGTTAAATCTGCGCGCAGAATACCCGCTCAGTGACACCCTGAGTGTGTATGGCCGCGTGCTCAACGTCGACGACCGTCGCTACGCGGAAACCACCAGCAAGTGGGGGCCGAGCTATACACCTGGCCGACCCCGCACAGCGATACTCGGTGTGAAGGTGTACTGGTAATGGCGATGACACGCACCGCGCTGGTCGGCCTGCTGCTACGCTGGCACATGCGGCTGGGGGCGCTGGTCTCCGCCGGTATTATTGCCTGGGGGCTGAGTGGTCTCGCCCACCCCATTATTTCTCGCCTGCAACCGGTGGCCGATCAACATTGCTACCCCCTGAATGCAATGTCGGGTAGTGAACTGCTGAGTCCGGCCGAGGCCTTGCAGCGCGCCGATATTGCCGCGCCCGTTAAGGCGCTGCGACTGGTTGACTGGGGTCAGGGCGCGCAGTATCGCGTGGCCCTTGCGGGGCAGGTTTTGTGGCTCGACGCCCGCAGCGCGGCGCTGCTGCCGCACGCCGAACAGGCCTATGCAACGCAGCTGGCACGGCACTTTAGCGGCGACCAGGCCAGCCCGGTGGCGCAGCTGACGGAGCAGCGGCAGTTCAGTGAAGACTACCTGTTTATCAATCGCTTGCTGCCGGTGCAGCGCGTTGCCTTTGCGCGCGATGACGCACTGCGGGTGTATGTCGACACTGCCAGCGGGCGTCTGGCCGCGATGGTGGATGCCAATAAGGCGGTGGGGTCGGCGCTGTTTCGCAATCTGCACAACTGGGTGTTTATCCCCAATGAACAGCTGCGACACGGGGCGATGCTGGTGTTTCTGTTCGGCGGCATTGTCGTCGGTGTAATGGGCGCTGGCCAATATGTTATGCAGGCGAGGTCCGGCCGCGGTTGGCGCAAGGGCAGCGCGGCGCGAACCTGGCACCGTCGCCTGGGCATCGTGGTGGCGTTAACAACGGTGACCTTCAGCGTCAGTGGCGCATGGCACCTGCTGCAAAAACACAACCCGGCGCCGCGCCACGCAACGCCGAGCGCCGCCTTTTCACCCAGTGCATTGTCGCTGGACTGGGGCCTGCTGGGCGATGGCATCCGCCAGGCCGAATTGGTGGCGGTGCAGGGCCAGCCCTATTTTCGTGTATGGCAATCCGGTGAACTCAGCTATGTGCATGCTGCCAGCAGTCAGGTGCTAGCCGGCGGTGAGGCGCAGCATGCCCGAGAGCTTGCCAGCTATTATTCCGGCAATGCCGAATTGGGCGAGGCCGCGTGGATTACACGCTTTGAAGGCGAGTATGGCTTCATCAATAAGCGCCTGCCGGTGGTGGCTTTCGAGAATCTGCAAAATGGCGATCGCTACTATGTCGAGCCTCGCAGCGGCGTGTTGGCCGCCCATGTTCGCGATAGCGACCGGGCCGAAGGCTGGAGCTTTGCGTGGCTACATAAATGGCATTTTCTCGACGGTTTGGGGCGCGATACACGCGATGCGGTGGCGGCGCTTTTCGCCTTGGGCATTGCCGCCAGTTTTGCGCTCGGTGTCTTGCTGTACTGCCGGCGACTGCGCCAGGGCAAGCCGGGCTGACGCTACCCGGCCGCCCGAGTGCGGCGCTATACTCACGCTTTTGTTTGTGAGGCCTACCCGTGACTCCGGCTATTGAACTCGCACGCAAGGCGGGTATTCGCCACTGCGTTCACGAATATCAACACGACCCCAGTGCCGCATCGTACGGCTTAGAAGCGGCGGACAAGCTGGGCTTGCCGCCCGAGCGGGTGTTTAAAACGCTGGTGGCCGCGCTCGCCACCGGCGAATTGGTAGTCGCCGTGGTGCCTGTTGCCGCCATGTTGAATATGAAAAAGCTGGCCAAGGCAGCCGGGGCCAAAAAGGCGGCGATGGCGGAGGCGAAAGCGGTGGAGCGCAGTTCCGGTTACGTGCTCGGTGGGGTAAGCCCGCTGGGGCAGAAAAAAGCGCTGCGCAGTTTTGTCGACGAGTCTGCCGCAGATTTACCGTCCATATACATCAGTGCCGGGCGTCGGGGATTAGAAATCGAGTTGGCCGCCGACGACCTGCTATCACTCTGCCGAGGGCGTTACGCGCCCCTCTGTTGAGGCCGGCGGCGCAAGGCAAAAGCGTGTAACCAAGTTCTGAATTAACGCCACAGTGGGCGGTATTTGGTCATGAGCAATAAATTCGTCGGGCTGGTGGGCCTGGTCGATTGAGCCGGGCCCCATGACGATGGTTTGCAAACCCAGCTGCTGGAAGAATGGCGCTTCAGTTGCGAAGTTGACCACATCGGCGCTCTGCCCCGTGAGCTGTTCCGCGACCTTTACCAGCTCCGAGTCCGCCGGCTGTTCAAAGGCGTCTACCCCGCCGATCAGTGAGCGTAAACCAATATTGATTTTGCGGCGCTCTGCAATGGGGCTGAGGTGTTGCTGAATGCGTTGGCGCACCTCGTCGGTATCCATGCCGGGAATCGCGCGAATATCAAAATGCAGCTCGCATTGCCCGCAAATACGGTTGGGGTTGTCGCCGCCGTGAATGCAGCCCAGGTTCATGGTGGGTGTGGGTACCGCGAAGCCGGGGTGGTGGTATTTCTCTTGCAACTCGCCGCGCAGGTTTAGCAGTTCGCCAATCACTTCGTGCATGGCCTCCAGGGCGCTGTTGCCCAATAGCGGGTTCGAGCTATGGCCGCTGCGCCCGGTAATGGTAATGCCTTCCATTAATATGCCTTTGTGCGCGCGTATCGGTTTTAGCCCGGTAGGCTCGCCCACTACCGCGTAGCGCGCCCCCGAGATATCGCTCTGCACCAGCGCGCGGGCACCGTCCATGCTGCTTTCCTCATCGGCGGTTGCCAGAATAATCAGCGGCGCTTTGAAGTCGTGGCTCAGCAAGCTACTCACGGCCTCAATCACCAGGGCAAAGAAGCCCTTCATATCGGCGGTGCCCAAACCGTAAAAACGGTTGTCGCGATCGCTCAGTGCAAACGGGTCGGACTGCCAGCGCGCATCGTCATAGGGCACGGTGTCACTGTGCCCGGCCAGCACTAAACCGCCACTGCCGCTGCCGTAGCTGGCGATCAGATTGGCTTTGCCCGGTGTGGCCAGCGGCATAACGCGCACCTCGAAACCGAGGGGGCGCAACCAGTTGGCCAGCTGCTCGATCACAGCTTGGTTGCCCATATCCCACTTCTCGCTTGTGGCGCTGATCGACGGCAGCGCGATCAGCTCGCGAAGCATATTTACCAATGGCGGGTGTTTCATGGTGTGGCTTGCACTCAACGGCAGTAAAGCCACCATTGTAGGCAGGAAAACGGGCAGCGAATAGGGTGTGAGGGGGGAATCGGTCCAGCCACCACTGCCCAGCGCTATGGCCTCGGCAGTGGCGGCGAAGCGCTGGCTTAACCCAGCGTGGCTTTGAAAATGAAGAAGAAAATAATGGCCAGGCCGGCACCCGCGGGCAGGGTCACGATCCACGACATAAAGATGTTGCGGATCACGCGCAGATTCAGCGCCGCAATACCGCGTGCCAAGCCTACGCCCAACACGGCACCCACCAGTGTGTGAGTGGTTGAGATGGGCAGGCCGGTGGCCGATGCCAGCACAACGGTTGAGGCTGCACCCAGCTCGGCCGCAAAGCCGCGGCTCGGGGTCAGCTCGGTGATCTTGGTACCGACGGTGGCGATAACCTTGAAGCCGTAGGTCGCCAGACCGAACACAATACCGCCAGCACCCAGCAGCAATACCCACCAGGGCAGGGCTGCTTTTGCGGCGATTTCGCCGCCGGACTGAATAACGCTAACCACCGCTGCGACCGGCCCGATGGCGTTGGCCACATCGTTGGAGCCGTGGGCGAAGGCCATGGCGCAGGCAGTGAATACCATGAGTACCGCAAAGACGCGCTCGACGCTGGCAAAGCGCGAATGGCCAGTCGGGTCGGGCTCGTCCTTAATGCGGCGCAGGAACAGGTTGCCGATAAAGGTAATGATCAGGCCCGCTACGGCGGCGTACATCAGGCTTTGGCCAAAGGTCAGGCCCAAGCCAATATGCTTGAGGCCTTTCACCATGGTGACCATGGAGATCATGAAGCCGACCAAGAACAGGTAATAAGGGATGTAGCGTTTCGCAGCCTCGAACGGCTTTTCGGCGCGCAAGATCAGGCTTTGCGCGCTGATAAACAGCCCGAAGGAAATCGTCCCCGCGAGCACCGGAGAGACCACCCAGCTGGCGACAATTTGCCCGACCTTGCCCCAGGCGACGGCGTCGACATCAATACCCACGGCGGCAAAACCGACCAGTGCGCCAACAATGGAGTGGGTGGTGGAAACCGGCCAGCCCATCAAGCTGGCAACCAGCAGCCAGGTGCCAGCGGCAAGTAGCGCCGATAACATGCCGTAGACGAGTAACTCGGGACTGTCGGCGACATAGGCGGGGTCGAGTATGCCCTTGCGTATAGTCTGGGTGACTTCGCCACCGGCCAGGTAGGCACCGCAGAATTCAAACAGCATGGCGATAAGAATCGCCTGTTTAATGGTCAGCGCCTTGGCGCCAACCGAGGTACCCATCGCGTTGGCCACGTCGTTGGCACCAACGCCCCAGGCCATGAAAAATCCAAAGAGGCAGGCGAGAATCAGCAGCAGTTGCCCGTGTTCAGCAATGATAGACATGAGTCTTCCTTAAATACGTGTGAAACCCTTGCTTAGCGGGCAATAATAATTTGCAGGCGTGAGCCGACTTTTTGTGACTTGTCCGACAGCTCGCCGATCAACTCAATAATTTTGTAGAGGAACATGGCGTCCACCGGCGGCAGGTCGCGCTCAATGCCGTAAAGTTCGGCGCGAATCGTTACCTGCAATTGGTCGGCTTCATACTCGAGGCGATCGAGCTCTTCGATCATTTTCTCAACCAGCTTTACTTCGTGGCCGCGAAAGCCCGTTTCCAGCAGTTCGTCCAGCTCTTCGATGGCCTTCTTGGCCTGCGACGATGTGGCAATAGCCAGGTCGACGTAGCCGCGCATATCGTCGACAAGTGATGCCGGAATCTCCATGCGGCGACCGAGCATCAGGCCTGCGATATCTTTGGCGCAGTTGGCAATGCGGTCTTGCATGCTGATTAATTCGAGAAGGTCGGAGCGGGGAACGGGGAGGAAAAGATTACTGGGGAGGTTGAGGCGGATTTGCTTCTTGATCAGGTCTGCCTCGTGCTCCAGCTTAACAATTTGCTGCTGAGCGGTTTCGGCGCCTTGCCAGTCTTTGTCGATAACCGCATTAATAAATGGCTGCAAGGCTATCGCACAGGCCTCGGCTTTCTTAATATGCTCCTGTATGGGTTCAAAGGGTGACTTACCAAACAGGTTGTTTAGCTTATTTAAGGGCACGTTAAGGCTCCTTTGCGCACATGAGTAGTTGAGTGGCGGCGATTATACGGACGCAGTGTCGCCCCCTCCAGTTTTTTGCACGGTCGCCTCTCGCTGGCTGAGCGGCTTGCCGTACTATAAATACAAAATATGACAATTCGGAGCTTCAATGCCCAACTCGCTGAAAACACAGGGCCCCCTCGATACCGCAGTGCTACTCCGGCAGCTGGTTGACGACGGCCTGCTTGAGCCAGTTGCTGCCAAGCGCGCCGGTGTTAATCCACCGCGCAAAGGCGAGCGCCTCCAGCACCCGCTCAATTACCTGGCCAGCCAGCAACTTGCCGATGCGCGGCGCAGCGGGGCGATCCTCAGTATAGACACTCTATTGCAGTGGCTGAGCGATCGCTGCGGGCTGGGCTTTCAGCGCATTGATCCTTTAAAAATTGATGTGCCCTCGGTCACCGAGGTTATGTCCTTTGCCTTTGCTCAGCGCCATCGCATTCTGGCGGTGGCGTCCACGCCGGCCGAGGTGGTGATCGCCTGCGCCGAACCCTTCGTTGATGGCTGGGTGAGTGATTTGCAGCAGGTATTGAATCGCCCTATTCGCCGGGTGATCGCCGACGCCGATGCCATCGACCGCTATACCGTGGAGTTCTACAGCTTGGCGCGCTCGGTGCGCGGCGCCAGCACCGGGGAGCGCAGCAGCACGACCAACCTGGAACAGCTGCTCGAAATCAGCAAACAAAAAGACCTGGATGCCAACGACAGCCACGTGGTGAATATTGTCGATTGGCTGCTGCAATACGCCTACGACCAGCGCGCCAGTGATATTCATATCGAGCCCCGCCGCGACCAGGGCAATGTGCGCTTTCGCATCGACGGCGTGTTGTGCACGGTATACCAGTTGCCGGCAACCGTGCTCACGGCGGTGGTCAGCCGCCTTAAGATTCTCGGCCGTATGGATGTGGCAGAAAAACGCCGCCCTCAGGATGGCCGCCTGAAAACCAAAAACCCCGCCGGGCAGGAAATAGAACTGCGGCTGTCCACCCTGCCGACCGCTTTCGGCGAGAAGATGGTCATGCGTATCTTCGACCCCGAGGTCTTGCTGCGCAGCTTTGACGAACTCGGCCTGCGCGGCGACGACCTGCAGCGCTGGCAGTCGATGATCGGCGCGCCCCACGGCATAGTGTTGGTCACCGGCCCCACCGGCTCGGGTAAAACCACCACGCTCTACTCCAGCTTGCGCAAGATCGCCAGCCCCGAGGTGAATGTTTGCACCATTGAAGACCCCATTGAGATGGTCGAAGAGGCCTTTAATCAGATGCAGGTGCAGCACAATATCGGCCTGGACTTTGCCGGGGGCGTGCGCGCGCTGCTGCGCCAGGACCCGGACATTATTATGATCGGCGAGATCCGCGACCTGGAAACCGCCGAAATGGCCATTCAAGCGGCGCTTACCGGTCATTTGGTGATCTCTACCCTGCATACCAACGACGCGCCCTCTGCGGTTACCCGCTTGTTGGAGCTGGGCGTGCCCGCCTACCTGATTCGCGCCACCGTGCTCGGGGTGATGGCGCAGCGTTTGGTGCGCACATTGTGCCCGCACTGCAAAACCGCCGTCGACAGCAGTGAAGCCGACCCTGCCGGCAGTGAATGGGCCGCCTTGGCCGCGCCCTGGAAATTGTCACCGCCTGCGCGCTACTTTGCCGCCACTGGCTGCCTGGAGTGTCGCAACACCGGCTACTACGGCCGTCAGGGCATTTATGAAATTCTCACCCTCGAAGGCGAGCTGCAGGCGGCGATTCAAGACGATGTGGCGCTGGACCAGATGCGCCTGTTGGCGATGAAAAAAGGTATGAAAACACTGCGCCTCAGTGGCGCGAGAAAGGTGGCCGCTGGCGAGACCACCATTGCAGAAATTATGCGCGTGGCGCCGCCGGTGCAGTCGCATTAGGGCGTGTACCGAATCCATAACCGCCCGCCTGATGGGGATGATGTATGAGCACAGCATTAAACGTGCAAACCGATGAGTTACCTGCGCTACTTGCCGAGGGTTTAGATGCCCGCTGGCAGAGTTTTCTTCAGCGCTGCAGCGAGCCGCAGGCCGAGTGGTATCAGGAATTTGCCCAGTCGGAGGCGCGCCCCAAACTGCTGCTGGCGATCGCGGCCAGCCCGATTTTTCTCGACTATTGCCAGCGTTTTCCACAGGCGCTGATCGACCTGCAACAGCAGGGTCTATTGGATGCACCGCTGTCCGCCGGTGAGTTAACTGAGCAACTGGCGGCCGAGTGCGACGCCTGCAGCAATGCCGACGAGCTGGCCAAAACCCTGCGTCAGTTTCGCTACCGCCACTGGTTAAGACTGGTGTGGCGCGACCTGAACCGCCTTTGCGATATGGTCGCCACCACTGCTGAACTCTCGGCTCTGGCCGATGTATGCGTGCAGCAAGCGCTGGCTTTTTTGCACCGCGAGTTGTGCTGCGAATGGGGTGAGCCGCAGTCTGTCGACGGCCGCCCACAGCAGCTCAGTGTTATTGCCATGGGCAAGCTGGGCGCGGGTGAACTGAACCTTTCGTCAGACATCGACCTGATCTTCAGCTATCCCGAAGCGGGCAGCACAGCGGGTGGCCCGCGCAGCGTCGACAATCAGGAATTCTTTATTCGCCTTGGGCAGCGTTTGATCAAGGCCTTGGATGCGCGCACCGCCGACGGCTTTGTGTTTCGCGTGGATATGCGGCTGCGACCCTATGGCCAGAGCGGGCCGCTGGTGGTCAGCTTCGACGCCATGGAAGAGTACTACCAAGACCAGGGGCGGGACTGGGAGCGCTACGCGCTGATCAAGGCGCGCTGCATCGCCGGTGACGAAGCGGCAAATCAACGCCTGATGGCCAGCCTGCGGCCGTTTACCTACCGCCGCTATCTGGACTTTTCCGCCATCGAGTCGCTGCGCGATATGAAGGCGATGATCCAGCGCGAGGTCGCGCGTCGCAGCCTGCACAACAACATCAAACTCGGCGCGGGCGGTATCCGTGAAATTGAATTTATCGCCCAGTGTTTCCAGTTGATTCGCGGCGGTCAGGAAATCAGCCTGCAGCAGCGTCCACTGCGGATTATTCTCGATGAGCTGCGCGACATGGAGCTGTTGCCCGCCCCGGTGGTGGACGAGCTGCAGGCGGCCAATGTCTTCCTGCGCAACGCCGAGCATGCGATACAGGCCTGGCGCGACGAGCAAACTCAGCAGCTGCCCGATGCACCGGCGCCTCAGGCGGCGTTGGCGCTGAGTATGGGCTTTGACAGCTGGGAGGCCTTCACGGCGGCACTGGCCGAACACCGCCAGCGTGTCGATGAGCACTTTGCCAATATTATTGCCGCGCCAGAGGAGGAGGGCAGCACCGATCGCGCAGCGATTCAGCGCTGGGAAGTGCTGCTGAACGACCCCGACGCCGACTCACTGACCGAAGAGTTGCAAGCGGCGGGCTACAACGATGCCGCCGAAGTCGCCCGGCGCTTGCTGGCGCTGTTAACCGGCGCGGGTGTGCAGCGCATGCAGGGCAGTGCGCGGGAGCGCCTGGACGATTTCCTGCCGCTGTTGCTGGAGCAGGTTCAGGAGGCGGAAGACAGCGGTCGCGCCTTCCTGCGGTTGATCCCGTTGATCGAAGCCGTGCTGCGCCGCACCGCGTATCTGGTGTTGTTAATGGAAAACCCCGCCGCGCTGGGGCGCTTGGTCAGGTTGTGCGATGCCAGCCCCTGGGTGTCGCGGCAGTTGGCGGCGCACCCGGTGTTGCTGGATGAATTACTCGACGCCAGCAGCCTCTACTCAGTGCCCGACAAAGACGGTCTGCGCAGCGAGTTGCGCCAGCGCCTGCTGCGCATTCCCGAGGACGACCTGGAAGCGCAAATGGAAGCGCTGCGCTACTTCCGCCTGGCCCATGTTCTCAGGGTGGCGGCCTCGGAAATTACCGGCAGCCTGCCGCTGATGAAGGTCAGTGACTACCTGACGTTTATCGCCGAAACGGTAATGGAATTTGTCGTGGATATCGCCTGGCAGAATCTGGTGGAGAAGCACGGCACTCCCTGCGGCGATGACCCGCGCCGCCACTTTGTGATTCTTGCCTACGGCAAGATGGGCGGTATCGAGTTGGGCTATGGCTCAGACCTGGATTTGGTATTCGTGCACGACGTGCCCGCCGGCGTGATTAGCGATGGCGAGCGCCCGCTGGATGGCACCATGTTCTATACCCGTCTGGGGCAGCGCATCATCCATATTCTTACCGCGCAAACCCGTCTTGGTCAGCTCTACGAAGTGGATATGCGCCTACGGCCGTCGGGTAACTCGGGGCTGTTGGTAAGCTCCTTCTCGGCCTTTCGCGACTACCAGCGCGGTCAGGCCTGGACCTGGGAGCACCAGGCACTGGTGCGGGCGAGGGTGGTGGCCGGTGACCCGGTACTGGCCGAAAAATTTACCGAGCTGCGCGCCGATGTGTTGGGCAGCGAGCGCGATCTTGCCAAGCTGCGCGAAGACGTACTGAGTATGCGCGACAAGATGCGCCAGCACTTGTTGCCGTCAGGCGGTGAAAAAAACCACGAATTTGATATCAAACAAGGCCTTGGAGGTATCGTTGATATAGAATTTATGGTGCAATATGCCGTTTTAGCTTGGTCGCATCAGCACCCGCCACTGCACTACCACACCGACAATATTCGGATCCTGGAGTCCCTTCAACAAGAAGGTTTGATTCCCGAGGCTGATGCCCGGGCCTTGATCGAGGCCTATATCGCGTTTCGCAGCCAGTCGCACCGGGCCAGCTTGCAGGAACAAAAGGGACAACTCAGTGGTGAGGCCCTCGCAGAGGAACGCGGCGCCGTGCGTCGAATCTGGCAACAGATATTCGACGAGCAATAACCGCATAACAGTAATTTTCAGGAGTAAACGACAATGTCCATGGCCGATCGCGATGGTCTAATCTGGTTCGACGGTGAAATGGTGCCCTGGCGCGATGCCCGTGTACACGTACTCACCCACACGCTGCACTATGGCATGGGCGTATTTGAAGGCGTGCGCGCCTATCACGCTGGCGATCGTGGAACCTGCATCTTCCGCTTGAACGAGCACACCGACCGCCTGTTCCGCTCAGCCCATATCATGAATATGAGCATGCCCTTCGACAAAGACGTGATCAACGAAGCGCAGCGCCAAGTGGTCCGCGAAAACAATCTCGACGAAGCCTATCTGCGCCCGATGGTATTCCTCGGCTCGGAAGGCATGGGACTGCGCGCTGACAATCTGCGCACTCACGTTATTGTTGCGGCCTGGGATTGGCCCAGCTACATGAGCCCGGAAGCGCGTGACAAGGGTATTAAGGTGCGTTGCAGCTCTTACACCCGCCACCACGTCAATATTTCCATGTGTAAGGCGAAGGCCAATGGCCACTACATCAACTCGATGCTGGCGCTGCGCGAAGCGCTGGACAGCGGTTGTGAAGAGGCCTTGTTGCTGGACAACGAAGGCTACGTGGCCGAAGGCAGTGGTGAGAACATTTTCATCGTTCGCGATGGCAAACTCTACACGCCCGAGCTGACCAGCTGCTTGGACGGCATCACCCGCAACACCATCTTTGCCTTCTGCAAAGAGCTGGGTCTGGAAGTGGAAGAAAAGCGCATCACACGCGATGAAGTGTATGTTGCCGACGAAGCCTTCTTCACCGGTACCGCAGCGGAAGTTCTGCCTATTCGCGAGCTAGATGGGCGTCAAATCGGCAGTGGTGTACGCGGCCCGATCACCACCGAGCTGCAAAGCCGCTACTTTGACCAGGTCAAAGGTCGTCGCGAGCAATTCCCTGAGTGGTTAAGCCCCGTCGCTTAAGCCCCTGTGCGTGAGCTGCCCGGTCGGCTCACGCATTGCTTCTCCCCTTATTAGCTTTCCTCCTGCGGCGCCTGATAGCGGCATTCCCCGCGAATCTTCAATGCATTGAGCACGGCATATTGTTCCAGCGTGATATAGCCGTAGGGGCAATAGGCCTGCAGGCGGCTGTCGTTGCGCAGCATGCGCTGCGCCTGTTTCAGCAGCTCGTCGTCACTGGGTGGGCGTTTTTGTGGGCGATTCGGGTCCACCGTGTGGCGAATCGGTTTCACCGGCGGGAGGGCGATTCGCAGCTGGTATTCAAACAGCTTCAGGTCGCCACCGCGATTCAGCGGCGTGAATAATCCCCTGTCCTGCGGCGGGCTGGGCTGGCTGCTGCAAGCGGCGGTCAGGGCGCAGGCGATAAAAGCGCTGTAAATGGCACGCATCTTTATGGTTTTCCTGGCATTTTTGCGGGGCCTGGCAGTGTAACATGACAAACTGGTAATCCCTCTAGTGGGCCGCGAGACGGGCCGTCGGTGGATTTATCCACAAGCGATGGTTAGAATCCGTTCACTTACGAGGCGTCATGCCCCGCAATAGCTGCGGCGGCCCAAGGCCCGCACGCGAGCCGCCAGTGTGAATGGCGGTCGCGGCGATAAGAGGCCGGGCACGTCAGAAACAATCCTAACAAACAGCGATAACGGCTATGTCATCAGACCCAACCGCGCTTGCCCAGTCCGCCACCGCGGCGACCGGGTCGGCCCAAGTTATTCCCATTGAAGAGGCGCGTCCGCAGCGTCGCCTTCATATCTGTCTGCTCGGTTATCGCAGTGCGCCCTTTGGTGGCGGTCAGGGTATTTACCTCAAGTACCTCAGCAAGGCTCTGGTGGATGCCGGTCACGAGGTCGATGTGATCTCGGGGCAGCCCTATCCCCATCTCGACCCGCGGGTGAAGCTGATCAAAATGCCGGGCATGAACCTGTTTGAAACCGGCCTCGGTTCGCTGCGCCCCCATCACCTTAGCTCGCTCACCAATATCATCGAGTGGAGCAGCAAGCTGACCGGCGGTTTTGCCGAGCCCTACTGCTTTGGCCGCCGCGTGGTGAAGTACCTCAAGCGACACGGTCGCCACTACGACATTATTCACGACAACCAAAGCCTCAGCTTTGGCATGCTCAAACTGCAAAAACTCGGCTTTCCGCTGGTTACGACCATTCATCACCCCATTACCAGCGACCTGGATATCGCCCTGAAGGCTGCCAACTCGCTGGTTGACCGTGTGCTGATACGGCGCTGGCACAGTTTCATCCAAATGCAGCGCCAGGTTGCGCCGCAGTTGCACCACGTGGTCACCGTTTCTGAGCGCTCCCGCGAAGACATCGCCGCCGCCTTTGGTATGCAGCCCGCCGCGATCCAGTTGGTGCACTGTGGTATCGACACCGACGAGTTCCGCCCGCTGCCCAGCGTGAAAAAAATACCGCGCCGCTTAATGGCAACCGTGTCGGCCGATGCGCCATTGAAGGGCATGAGCTACCTGTTTGAGGCCGTGGCAAAACTGCTGCCGCGCTACCCCGACCTGCAGCTGTTAATGGTGGGCAAAATTCGCGAGGGTGGCGAGGCCGAAGCGCTGATCGAAAAGCTTGGCCTGCACAATCACATTGCCACCGCCTCGGGCATCAGCACCGAGCAATTGGTGCGCTATTACAATGAAGCCGAAGTCGCCGTCGTGCCCTCGGTTTACGAAGGCTTTGGCCTGCCCGCGGGCGAAGCCATGGCCTGCGGTACAGCGCTGGTGTCCACTACTGGCGGAGCGCTGCCAGAAGTCACCGGCGACGCGGCCCTGCAAGTGCCGGTGCGCGATGCCCAGGCCCTGGCCGATGGCATCGATACGCTGCTGAGCAACGCCGAGCAACGGCGCGCTCTGGAAGTGGCTGGCCGCGAGCGCATGGAAGAATTGTTCTGCTGGAGCCGCGCCGCCCAGCAGATGCTGGACTATTACGAACAGGTATTACGCAGTGAAAACGGTTGATTTTAAACACTTTGCACTCCAGCCCGGCGACCGCCTGCTGGACCTGGGTTGCGGCGAAGGCCGCCACGTTATCTCTGCTTATGTGGAAGGTGAAGTCACGGCGGTAGGCGTCGACCTGTGCCTGAAAGACCTGCAAACCGCCCAGCAGCGCGCCGCTGATTTTGTTGACGGCAGCGATGACAAACGCGCCTTTGGCCTCGCCAATGCCGATGCCATGAGCCTGCCTTTTGCCGACAACAGCTTCGACAAAATCATCTGCTCAGAAGTATTGGAGCACATCCCCGACTATCAGGCTGTGCTCAAAGAGATCGAGCGCATCCTTAAACCTGGCGGCCTGTTTTGCGCCAGCGTGCCGCGCGCCTGGCCAGAAAAAATCTGCTGGGCATTGAGCGATGCCTACCACCAAGTGGAAGGCGGTCACCTGCGTATTTTCAAAGCCAGCGAGCTGCGCAAGCAGATCCAAGGCCTGGGCTTCCGCTTCTACCGTCGGCACTGGGCACACGCCTTGCATTCCCCCTATTGGTGGCTGAAATGCGCCTTCTGGGAGCAGGACAACAACCCGCTGGTAAAGAGCTACCACAAACTGCTGGTCTGGGATCTGATGGATCGGCCGTGGATCACCCGCACCGTCGAGCGTGGCCTCAACCCGGTAATGGGCAAATCAGTGGTCATGTATTTTGAAAAAGGACAGGCAGCATGAGCGGACTGTTTCTCAGCAAGGGGTTGTACCCGGAAGACTTCTTCCGCGCCACCATTGAGTTCCTGAAGCGCGAGCAACAGGCCGACGGCAGCATCCCCTGGTTTGAGGGCGGTCACGCCGACCCCTGGGACCACGTCGAGTCCGCAATGGGGCTGAGTATTGGCGGCGAATACGCCGCCGCCGAGCGCGCCTACTTCTGGCTGCGCGACAGCCAACTTGCCGACGGCAGCTGGTGGGCCGCCTATCGCAACGGCGAAGTGGACAACCGCGAACGCCGCGAAACCAACTTCGTTGCCTATATTGCCACTGGCGTTTGGCACCACTACCTTATTAGCCAGCGCCGCGAGTTCCTGCAAGCCATGTGGCCCTGCGTGCAGCGCGCCATCAATTTTGTGGTGGGCCAGCAAAGCCCCCACGGCGACATTAACTGGGCGGTCGATGCCGATGGCCAGTCGATGGAAGACGCGCTGGTCACCGGCTGCGCCTCCATCTACAAAAGCCTGGAGTGCGCCTGGAATATCTCGGTTGTACTCGGCGAGCCCCGCGATGAATGGCGCGCCGCCCGCGCCGCCCTCGGCGACGCCATGCGCAACAAGCCCGAGCGCTTTGACCGCACCTGGGAAAGCAAAGCCCGCTACTCCATGGACTGGTTCTACCCGGTACTCACCGGCGTAGTGCCGCCCGCCAAAGGCAGCGCCCACCTGCAAAAGCGCTGGGGCGAATTCGTTGAAGACGGCCTCGGTTGCCGTTGCGTGTCCGACGAGCCCTGGGTTACCGTTGCGGAATCCTGCGAGCTGACCATGGCCTTGCTCGCTGCGGGTGATCACGCGCGCGCAGTTAACGTTTACAGCTGGCTGCACCAATGGCGTGACGGCAACGGCGAATACTGGACCGGCTACCAAATGGTCGAAGACCTGCTGTGGCCCGATGAGCGCCCCACCTGGACCGCCGCCGCCATCCTGCTTGCCGCCGATGCGCTCACCGAGCACACCCCTGCCCATCACCTATTCAAAGAAGTACGTCTGCTGGAGGTTGAAGCAGAACTGGCGGAAGAAGCCGAGCGCTATACCAGCGGGCGCTAATAGCGTTCGCGCAATTCCACCGCTGACCGCGATTGGGTTACGTGGCCCCTTCCGGATGGCCCGAAAGGCTTATTCCCGCACAGACCCCGCCGTGTTCGGCAGCGCGGGCATGTTGCCTGACCCGTGGGAGCGGGCCTGACCGCGACTGACCCAGCTTTGGAGCAGGTTGGTTGTAGGGGCGGTTTCAACCGCTATTCGGACTTCGAATACGCCGCAGGCCTCCGTATATCCACCTTATCTAATTTGCATCATTTACTGATGGCATTGGTTTCGCCCTGCTGGGCGACCCCCTTTCTCTTTGCTTGCCCAAAGA
>TARA_B100000674_G_scaffold487835_2_pt1 | contig 135529 bp, 143 predicted proteins | sample TARA_B100000674 | Tara Oceans TARA_B100000674 (sample SAMEA2622759) | marine metagenome | biome: marine biome (ENVO:00000447); feature: surface water layer (ENVO:00002042); material: "saline water (ENVO:00002010), including plankton (ENVO:xxxxxxxx)" | depth 5 m | reverse complement strand
ACTCTAAATGCCTAAAAGACAAGCACAACTTCAGGATTGGCTGAATAAGAATCTTCTTCTAAAGAGGTTCTCTTTTAATCAGATTGCCGGTGACGCGAGCTTTAGGAAGTACTATAGGCTTTTATTTGATGATGGTAATAGCGCCATAGCTGTGGATGCACCACCTGAGTATGAGAATTGTAAAATTTTCTTAGATATCACCGAAAGACTTCGATCAATCGAGGTTTATGCACCAAAAGTTTTAAATTACGACTTAGATAAAGGCTTTATGCTCATAGAGGATCTAGGAGATGATTTGTACCTAAGTAAGTTGAGGGAAGAGACTGCTGATACCTTATATAAAGATGCTATTGATACAATAATAAAAATTCAGAAAAAGGGAAACATACAGAATTTACCCACATTCAATCAGCAAGATGTGCAAACTGAGATTAATCTTTTCATTGATTGGTTTTTAATAAAACATCTAAAGAAAAATATTAAGATCGATGAAATGAGGCGCTTAAAAGAATGTTTTGAATATTTAAAAAATAATGCAATAAATCAGCCAAAATTTTTTACACATAAAGATTTTCATTCACGAAATTTAATTTTTACAGAAGGAAATAATCCAGGGGTTATCGATTACCAGGATGCTGTAAATGGCCCAATTTCATATGACTTAGTGTCTCTACTCAGAGATTGTTATATTTCCTGGCCTGAAGAAAAAGTACAACTTTGGGTAAATTTTTATAAAGAAAAAGCAAAGGAGGCAGGCTTGCTAAACTCATATGAATTTGAGTTTTTTCAAGAATGGTTTGATTCAATGGGAATTCAACGTCATTTAAAAGCCATTGGTATTTTTTCCCGTCTCTATCATAGAGATGGAAAAAAAAATTACATTAAAGATATCCCAAGGGTCATGACTTACATTATTGAAGTTTCTGATAGATGGAGTGAATTAAAGTATTTAAATTTATTTTTAAAAAATTTATCTACAAATAAGAATTAAATATTTCAGCATAAATTATGTTTAAAAAAGTAAAGTTAATTACATTTGATTTAGACGATACTCTATGGCCCTGTATTCCTGTTATACAGTGCGCCGAAAATGAGCTATACGGCTGGTTAAAGGAGAATACTCCTGCCATTACAGATCATTATGATTTGGAAATGCTTCGGGCGCATAGAGAAAAAATTGCTATGGAAAATCCAGAGTTGGCGTTTAATTTTACAAAAATACGTTTATTATCTCTTCAGTCTTTAATGAATGAATTTAATTTAGATTTAGGCTTGGCAAAAATAGCTAATCTTACCTTTAGGCATGCTCGTAATTTAGTAACACCTTATGAGGAAGTAATCGATACATTAAAATCTTTGAAAGGAAAATATATTATTATTTCGGTTACTAATGGAAATGCGGAAGTTGAGAAAACCCCTCTCTCCGATTGTTTTGATTTCAATCTTATGGCAGAAGACGTTGGCGCAGCTAAACCTAATCCTGCATTATTTTTAGAGGCGAGTAGGATCTCAAATATAGATTTAAAAAATGCAGTACATGTTGGAGACGATCCATATCTAGATATAGATGCAGCTAAAAAAGTAGGAATGTTAACTGTCTGGGTTAATAGAAATAATAAAAAATGGCCAAGAGAAATCTCTAAACCTGACCTACAAATAAAAAGCTTAGAGTCTCTCGAGAAGAATATGATGGCAACTCGATGAGAAAATTTAAATTTCTCGCAATCCATCGGAGGGGGCAATTCTAGAGGAACGTATTCCTGCTAAGGCTGCGGCAAGAACAGCTGATACAACAGTTAGAGCAAGGGCTGCAAAATAATGCTCAGGCAGCAGTACGCATACGATTTCTCCCTCTGAAAGCTGCTTACCAAGCATGTCATTAATAGAAAAAGCTGCTAAACCATAGATGGCTATTGCTAATGCCCAGCCAAGAATACCTGTGTATAGCGCTTGGATTATTGGGAACCAAACAATATCGCCAGTTTTAAATCCCACCAATCTTAAAACAGAGAGCTCTTTCTTCTTTCTATCCACGTTAGCCCAGAGACTAGCGCCTAGCGATAGAGAAAAGCCCACTAGACCAATAATTGCTATTGCCCAATATATTAAGCTCAAATTTCGATCCATTTTCATAACCAAGTCGATATCAGAAGATTTTGTTCTAACATTTATGCCAGCATCATCTAATGCTCGCCTCAGGGTAGATACATCATAGATAGATTTTGCATATAACCTAAAGCTAGGATAGCTCCTAGACCTAACTGGCTCATCACCTTGCCAGCCAAATTCTGGTACAGCATGACCATCTTTAAAATCCTCTAATGCTTCCAATAATCTTAGATCAGTGAAAATACCATTTCTGCTAAATGAGGATTTTGATGCTATATCCACCACAGAAAGTTTAATAAAAACTCTTTCTTTTTCTCCTTTAAACCTTCTTAACAAGCTACCAGAAATTTCATCGCCTTTTTTTACTTTTAACTTCATTGCGGCACTTTCTGACAACACCACCTTACTTAAACCTTCTGGCGATAAGGAAATATCACGTAATAAAGGATCATTTATGTTTGATGGGATTACTTCGCTGCTGATTATTTTATTTGAAGTTTTACTTTTTAATTGGATAGTTGCAGAGATGCTGCGTGTTTGAGGGATTATGAAAGCAATTTCCTTTTTATTTCTTAAAGACTCTATCCATTCAGCACTATAGCGACCACTGCCAATTGGCCTAATTTCTCTATTCGAAGGATTTTCGATAAGTTGGTCAAGCATTCCTCCCACAATACCAAACTTTAAACCAAATAGTACTAACATCGGGCCAAGTACAGCGGCGAGCGCCAAAATAAAGCAACTCGACATTTGCCATTCATGTTTATAGTCACTTGTTGCAAGTTTAAAAGTTTTTATTAATCTCATTATCCATTTACAACAGTTTCAGTAACGCGCCCATCTTTGGATCTTTGGGTATGATGCGATAGACGCCTTAAGCCTAATTTTTTAATATGGCGCCAAGCATGACTCGCTACTATTACAGTAATGTTACGCTCTTCTGCAAGACTTATAAAAAGAGACATTATTTTCTCTGCAGCAAAGGGATCAACTGAAGCGGTCGGCTCATCTGCTATTACTATAGAAGGTTTGTGGGCTAAAGCTCTTCCAATTGCCACACGCTGACGCTCACCAGTAGATAGTGTTTCAGGCAATTTTCCTAAATGTCTTACGATGCCTAATTCACTGGCTAAATCTTCTGTTGAAGAGTCATCTTCAATCCCTAAAACATTGCATGAGAGATTTATATTTTCTCTTACAGTTAGGTAAGGTAAGAGGCCCCCAGTCTGCATCACATAGCCAATACTCTTTTTGCGCAATTCCCCAAGATGATCTAATTTTCTTCTTTTCCAATAGCGCGATACATCTATAACAGAGTTAGCTGTATCTGGTCTAAAACGAAACGCCCCAATTTTTGTAGGCTCACCTATGAATGCCAAAATATCTAAAAGTGTAGATTTTCCGCAACCGGACTCCCCAATTAAAGCAATTTTTTCACCTTGCGCTATTTGTAGAGAGGGAACATTTAGTCTAAATGAAACACCTTCAGACTCTCGCTCAAGTATTACATCTCTTAAATGATAAATTGTTCCTCCATCATAGAATTTATCTGACAAAAGATTATCTGTTTTATTTTCTTTTTGTTCGGTCATTTAAATTTCAAGTGATGGTTTTAAGGTAACATGTTTAAAGATAGAGGAAAGACAGAGTCACCATCTATTGGCCCTCCATCTAAGCTTACCCATAAGTCAGTGTTATCATGTAAAGCTTTATAGTATGAGATTTTATTGTCCAATCTTTGGAGGAAATTTATTTGCTCCCTTGCCGGCCAACTTTCCCAGTCCTCCAAGGATATATTCATAACTTCTCCCTTATATGGAAGGTCCTCGATATACTCTCTCATAAATCCCATATCGGCTAAACTTCTTCCTGTCCCAGCAGTCACAGAGGTGGTTTCTCCCAGTCTCTCTGGGTCTCTTGACACCGTTGCAGCTAAACTTTTCAATTCATTTAAAAAATTGTCTGGAGATAATAATCCTTCTTCTGCTGTAAAGAGAACTTGCTTTAAAATATCATGAAGATCAGATAACTGATCTCTAGTAAGTAGAACTTGTATATCTAAATTATTTTTTCCAAGATTTGTTATATCTTTATCCAGCAACCAGGCATTAAAAAGTCTTGGCGGCTGTCCATTATTTGTTTTTTTAAGGTACTTCATTTTTAAAGCATAGCCCAGTTTTGATATTTTATTTTGCAACTTTTGTAGTTGTTGATTATCTGTTTTTTTTATTTTTACATTAGGTGATATTTGTTTGGTATCAGCCATTCTGACCTGATCAGTTATTTGATCCGCAAGTGCATCTAAGACATTACCGAACTCAGTAACATCGCCTGTTGGTACCCCATAATAAAAGCTCCCAATTCCAGGATAATCAGATAAGTCTTTATAAACAGAAGCTGCACTTTTGTGATTGGCCTCTGTAGCAGGTGTTAAGAGGTGCATAACAAAAATAGCAATATTTTTTTCTAAAGCTAATCTTCTCAATTCTTGAGTACTAAGGCCGGTACTTGCCAGTGGATCATTACTTTCTCTTGGCCCAGCATCTGTAACTAGAACAAGATATCTTGCATTATGATTTTGCCAGTCTATATCATCAATTGCTTTTTTTAATCCCGCATAAGAGTCCTCAACGAAATCTTGACTCGAGGTTTGAGCGGCTTCAACTCCCTCCATTTTATTTAAAAATACATTAGGATTACTTCCTTCCTTGAGATTAACAAAAGTTTTTGTTAGGTACTCTAGTTGTGGATTTACATCATTATTATCTCTAAAGGCGATTAGCCCAAAATTAACATTTCCTAGGAGGTTTGCTTCTCCTAGATTATTATAGATAGTTTTTACAGCTATTCTTGTGCGGTCAATGTAAGGATCCATAGATAAAGTGGAGTCAATCGCAAAAACGAGACCAGCTTTATATTTTCTATTTTTACTATTTATAATCTTATTACTATCTTCTGTATATTTTAGAGGAACGCTTGAGACTTGTAACATACGTACTTGTTCATTTTTAATAAAGATATCTTCATATTGCCTTATAGGGACAATATAAAAATCTTTTTTAATATCTAATTTACCTAAAGGCTGAATAGCTACTATAGGGGATCTATCACTTATTTTTCCAGCAACAGCATCTCTGTATAAATTTTTATATTTTCTTAAATTTTTTTCCGATGCTAAAGATTTTAATGATTCTGAATCTTTAAATAAAAGTGTCCTATTATTTTTCTTTGCTTCTCTGAAAGCTACTGTCAAACCTTGGTTCCATTGAATTGAATCACTTTCTTTGATCCATCCCAAAATTTTCCCATGCCTATCCAAACCAACCTGAAGCCAGCTTAATCTATTTTTCTTTGTTTTTTTGTATACATACAGGGCAGTGAATGGGTTAATTGATTCTGCTTTCTGGCCAGGAGCTTTATATAACGCTGACCCAGGAATTGATAAAACCCTCTGGTAGAGACTTTTTTTACCTTCCATCAAAAGTGGCTTATTACTTTCTGCAATTACAGGAAAAGTGAAAAAACTTTGCATTAATATTAAAGTTATAAAGATTTTATTTTTCATTTTATTTCTATGTCCCATTGTAGAAGTGCTCTACGTGCTTCTTCGTCCCCTGAATTAGCCCTATTTGTTACTCTTACATACAAAGCAGAAAGAAACTGATCGGCTTCATTGGAACCAGCCTTTTTTGCATTTTTGTACCACCTAAAAGCTTGACTTAAATTAGCATTCAAGAAAAGCCCATTTCTGACAAAATAAGCTGGATCTGCTCGTCTGCCAAGCTCCATCGAAGCTTCTCCATGTCCTTTTTTAGCAGCAAAAAAATATAAAAGATATGCATCATCATTTTGCCCTTCTTTCTCAAAAATCTTTGCTTTTGCATACGCATTATTTAGGCCTATCTTAAACCTCTTGGGATCCTTTATTAATCGATATTTTTTAATGAGAACACGGGCCTCCATCCCAGGCGGACTTTTTTTCTCATTTTTAAGCAATACTACTGAATTATCTTTTTTAATGTTTTTAGATAAATCATCCTTGTCTGATATTTTTTCAATCTTTTTCAATTCTATTTCATCAGAGCTTTTCGGGAGGACTGCTACTCGGGACTGACTTAAATTGTTTTCAATATTTGGTGAAGGAATTGATAGAACGTTGGCGTCATCGATTTCATTGTTAGGTACGAGAGCCATTGCAATGGTTGTTATAAGAATAACAAAAAGAATAGCCTTCCATGGCTTATTTCTAAACCTTGAGGCGTTATATTCTGTTTGTAATTTATCGTTCATAGCGAATTTTTATACAAATTTTTATACATTTTCAAAAGGCTCAGACTTTCCAAATTATCTAATTTCTGACCAAATGTTCAAGGTGAATTATTTTATAAGTAGAGAATGGTATGAAAAAGCTATAATTAATTATAAATATATGAAAAATATGATTTTTTTATTATCAAGAGAAAATGATCACTCTCGGGTAATCGTCTTAATTGTGGCCATTGCCGCAAAAGGGAGAAGTTTACCGCGTCCAAATTGGGTATTTTTTAGATTTTTTTGGAATTTATGAATTATTACCCCTCTCTATTGGATTGATGTGGAGGCTATAATGTCGGATTAGTAAATTTTTTTTAAATCATGAAGAACTGCAATAATCAACTTGAAGCATTAATGAAAGATCGAATTCTCATCTTGGATGGCGGGATGGGAACTATGATTCAAAATTATGATCTGTCTGAATCTGACTTTAGAGGAGAGCGTTTTTCAAGTTGGCACAAAGATCTAAAAGGAAACAACGACCTTTTATCGATAACAAAGCCAGAATTAATAAGTAATATTCACGAAAAATATCTAATTGCGGGCGCTGATATTATCGAAACAAATACCTTTAATGGTACCCGCGTCTCTATGTCTGATTATGAGATGGAGGACTTTTCGTTTGAAATCAATCTAGAGGCCGCGCGCCTTGCCAGAAAAGCTGCCGATAAATATAGCACAGCAGATAAACCAAGATTCGTAGCTGGCGCTATAGGCCCCACAAGTCGAACGCTCTCTATATCGCCTGACGTCAATGATCCTGGTTATCGCAATATAAGCTTTGATGAATTAGTAATCCAATATTTGGAAACTTGTGAAGCTTTAGTCGAAGGCGGAGTCGACATAATTTTAATCGAAACCATATTTGATACTTTAAATGCGAAAGCAGCAATATTTGCAGTTAAACAATTTTTTGATAAAAATAAAATACAACTTCCAATTATGATTTCGGGAACAATCACCGATGCCTCTGGTAGAACGCTTTCAGGGCAAACTACTGAAGCATTTTATAATAGCGTTAGGCATGCTAATCCAATTTCAATTGGTTTAAATTGTGCATTAGGCCCTGACCTACTTCGGCAATATGTACAAGAGATTTCTCGGATTGCTGAGTGCAATGTAAACGTTCACCCAAATGCCGGCTTGCCTAATGAATTTGGAGAGTATGATCTTGAACCTGACGAAATGGCAAATATGATTAAAGAGTGGGCTCTTGAAGGTTTCCTGAACATCATTGGGGGTTGTTGTGGCTCTACTCCTGAGCACATATCTGCAATCGCAGAACAAGTAAAAGGTATCAAGCCAAGAACAAAACCTGAGATAAAACCAGAATGTCGTCTTTCTGGACTTGAGCCATTGAATATTAGCCAGGACTCTCTTTTTGTAAATGTGGGTGAGCGCTCAAATGTAACAGGGTCTTTAAAGTTTAAAAATCTAATTTTAAATGAGCAGTATGAAGATGCTTTGGGGGTATGTAGAGAGCAAGTTGAAGGAGGGGCGCAGATTATCGACGTCAATATGGATGAGGGAATGTTGGATGGAAAGAGTGCGATGATTCGTTTTCTCAATTTAGTTGCTTCGGAGCCTGACATATCAAGAGTTCCCCTAATGATTGATTCATCCAAATGGGAAATAATTGAGGCAGGACTAAAGTGCTGTCAGGGAAAAGCAATTGTAAACTCTATATCTTTAAAAGAAGGTGAGGAGCTATTTAAGAAGCAAGCTACTTTGTGTATGCGATATGGAGCCGCAGTTATCGTTATGGCATTTGACGAGACTGGGCAGGCAGATACTGAGGCTAGGAAAGTGGAGATCTGTACAAGAGCATACAAGATATTAGTCAATGATTTAGGCTTTCCTTCTGAGGATATAATTTTTGATCCAAATATATTTGCTGTTGCAACTGGGATAGAGGAGCACAATAATTACGGAGTGGATTTTATACAATCTACAAAAAAAATTAAGCAGTCACTGCCTAATGCTATGGTTTCTGGCGGCGTATCCAATGTTTCTTTTTCTTTTCGTGGTAATAACCCAATTAGAGAAGCAATTCATGCTGTTTTTTTGCATCACGCTATAAAGGCAGGAATGGACTTCGGTATTGTTAATGCTGGACAATTGGCTATATATGATAATTTACCAAAAGAATTACGCGATGTTGTTGAGGACGTAATTTTAAATAGAAGACCTGATGCCGGTGATAGGTTGCTAGAAATAGCACCATCTTTTGCTGGCGAAGCCCATGTAGAAAAGAAAGAAGACAGTGACTGGAGAAGCTGGGATGTTCATAAACGTTTGGGGCATTCGCTAATCAAGGGTATTACTGATTTCATTGATGAGGATACAGAAGAGGCACGTTTGGCTGCCAGTAAACCTCTTCATGTAATCGAGGGTCCATTAATGGATGGCATGAATGTCGTGGGGGATTTATTTGGGGCTGGTAAAATGTTTCTACCTCAAGTGGTAAAATCTGCAAGAGTTATGAAAAAAGCTGTAGCGTATTTAGAGCCATATTTAGAAGCAGAAAAATCTCAGACTGCTGTTAAGTCATCAGGAAAAATTTTATTAGCAACCGTGAAGGGGGATGTTCATGATATCGGAAAAAATATCGTGGGTATCGTACTACAATGCAATAATTATGAAGTTATTGATTTAGGGGTAATGGTCCCTACAGAAACAATTCTTAGAGAGGCAAAAAAGAATGAAGTTGATATTATAGGCCTCTCAGGCCTGATTACTCCTTCTTTGGATGAGATGGTAAATGTCGCTAAAGAAATGAAGCGGCAAAATTTTACAATTCCTCTTTTAATTGGTGGCGCTACAACTTCTAAAGCACACACTGCCGTAAAAATCGAACCACAATATGAGAATGGCTCTATATATGTTTCAGATGCATCACGAGCTGTAGGTGTAGCCTCTGCACTTTTATCGAAAAAACAAAAGCCACTTTTTATAAGTGAAATTAAAGAAGAGTATGAGAAAGTTAGAGAGAAGAGAGCTCAAAAAAATGAAGCAAAAAACAATATTACTCTTAGTGATGCGCAAGCTAACTCTACCCCCATTGATTGGGAAAAGACCCAAATAGTGAAGCCTAAAAAATTAGGGCTACATGTTTTTAAAGATATCGATATTTCAGAAATAGAACCTTACATTGACTGGACATTCTTTTTCCATGCATGGCAATTACGCGGCAGATTTCCTGCAATTTTGGATGATGAGATCAAAGGCGCGGAAGCAAAGAAGTTATTTTCTGATGCAGAGGAGATGTTAAAAAAAATAATTGACGAGAAATGGTTGAAAGCTCATGCCGTTGTGGGATTATTTCCGGCAAACTCGAAAGGAGACGATATCGAAATATTTAGTAATGAATCAAGGGATGAGGTTCTGACTTGTTTTCATAATTTAAGAAAGCAGGGAAAACAACCCATTGGTAGGTTCAATGAGTGTTTAGCAGATTTTATAGCACCGAAAGAAGCAGGGGTTAATGATTTTATTGGAGGGTTTGCGGCGACTGCTGGAGTTGGTATTGATGAAAGATTAAGTATTTTTGAGAGAGATCATGATGATTATTCTGCGATTATGTTAAAAGCTATTGCCGATAGACTCGCCGAGGCCTTGACAGAATGGTTGCATGAGAAAGTAAGAGTTGATCTTTGGGGTTATGCCGCAAAGGAAAATTACAATACTGAGGAACTACTCCAAGAAAATTATAAGGGAATTAGGCCAGCTATGGGATATCCCGCTTCACCCGATCATACTGAGAAAGATATATTATGGGAACTATTAAACGTCCAGGATAATACTGGAATCTGGTTGACAGAGTCGAAGGCGATGGTTCCAACAGCAGCAGTTTCCGGTTTATATTTTGCTCATGAGCAGGCAAAATATTTCGCAGTTGGTAGGATCAATAAAGACCAAGTGCAAGATTACGCTAATAGAAAAGGAATCAGCATACAAGAGTGCGAGAAATGGTTGAGACCAAACTTAGCCTATGAGCCATAGTTTCATTTTTTTCTAGATAGAGGATACGTTACAACATAGGCTCCAATGAAGGCCAAATATTTTTTAAAAGTAGAATCTGCGCCTTTGCGTTTGGATGAATCCCATCTTTTTGCATTAGACCCCTTTTGTCCGCAACACCAAGCATAAAATATGGTAAGACTGTAATTTTTTCCTCGACTGCTAAATTTTTAAATATTGATTCAAATTGCTTTGTATACTTAGGCCCATAGTTTGGAGGTAGCCTTACTCCGAGCAAAAGTATCTTTATATCTCTCGTTTTAGAGATTTTTATGATTTCTTTTAAATTTTTGTAAGTTGTTTTTAAATCGAATCCCCGAAGCCCATCATTTCCTCCTAATTCTAGTATAAGGATAGATGGACTTTTAACCTGAAGAATATCTTTTAAGCGAACTAATCCCCCGAATGTTGTTTCGCCCGTTATACTGGCATTAATTACCTGATAGTGTTTATGCTTTTCTTTCAGCTTAGTTTGCAGCAAACTTACCCATCCGTTTTTTTGTTGAATACCGTAGCTAGCACTCAAACTATCGCCTAACACTAATATGGTATTTTCGGCTGAAAAAACATTTGTTGATAGAGTTAGAAATAATAGAGAGAGACAGAGAGTGGATAATTTAGTCATATCAGCACAGGCCCTCACAAAAAATATTCTGGCCCCTAGTGGCCAAACTCTGAATATCCTGCGCGGTATAAATCTTTTCGTCAATAGTGGGGAAGCTGTAGCTATTTTAGGCCCATCAGGCAGTGGAAAATCAACGTTGCTAGGTATTTTAGCTGGTCTAGATACTTTTAGTGATGGAACAGTGTCCTTATTTGGACAAGACCTTAATTCTCTCGATGAAGATCAGAAGTCCCTACTACGGTTGGGAAAAATTGGTTTTGTATTTCAATCTTTTCAACTTATGCCCGGTATGTCCGCTTTAGAAAATGTTATTTTACCGATGAAGTTAGCAGGTAAAAGTGATTTTAATGAAAAAGCAAAGAAAATTCTAACTGATGTTGGACTAGAATCTAGACTAGATCATTTACCGCAGCAATTATCGGGAGGAGAGCAACAGAGAGTAGCTATAGCACGAGCGTTTGCATGTACCCCAAGAATTCTTTTTGCGGATGAGCCCACTGGAAATCTCGATGATGAAAATAGCGCACAAATAGAAAATCTATTATTTCAATTAAAATCTCAGTTTAATACCTCATTGGTAGTCGTGACACATGAAAATCGCTTGGCTAATCGTTGCGATCGTATTTTGAGAATGCAGGGTGGTATTTTGAGTTGAGATCAATATTGCCTCCAAATCTATACCTATTATTTGGTTCTTTAGTTATCGCAGTTACTGCTTTGAGTTCTGTGAGTTTCTTTGGGGATCGTATTAATAAAGCGTTACTTGATGAGCAATCTGCAATACTAGCGGCAGATCTGGTTTTAGAAAAAAATCGCCCAATACCAAATAATTGGCTACTAGAAGCTAAGGCCCTCGATTTAAAAGTAAGTCGTTTTGTCACTTTCCCTAGTGTTTTGTTTATTTTAGAAAAACCACAATTAGTGAGAATAAAAGCGGTTCAGAGTAATTATCCACTAAAAGGTAAGCTTGAAATAGAGAGTAAAAAAATATCCTCTAATCCGCCAGCCTATGGAGAGGTAGCTATTGCAGCTAAGCTCTTCACGAAGCTAAAAAATAAAAGCAAACTAATAGTTGGAAATACTTCATTAAAAATAATTGGTAAAATTAAAAGTGAGCCAGATGTTAGTAGTAATATATTTCAAATCGCACCAAGAATTTTGATTAATTGGGATGATATAAAAAATACTGGCCTCTTGGGCCCAGCCAGTAGGGCTTCATACAAATTATTGGTATCAGGCGATCCAGAAAAAATTGATGCATTTAAGTCCCTGGTTAATTCAAATTATAAAGATATCAATATTATCGAACCGGGGTCTGGAAGACCTGAGATAAATAGTGCAATAGAGACTGGCCAAAAATTTCTCAATCTGTCAGCTCTTTGTGCAAGTATCTTAGCTGGGATTGCGATTATGTTAGCAACAAGGAGATTCTTAAATTTAGTTTTAGGTGAAGCCGCTATTCTCAGAACACTTGGAATGACACCTGTATCTGTCCTCTACTATTATTTGAAAAAATTGATGATGTTGGTAATTATTGCATCAATCATAGGGTCATTTTTTGGATATGTTAGCCAAGCGGGTTTAGTCTATATTGCTCAAGATTTTATAAGCGATAGTTTGCCCTCTCCTGGAATGAATACTTTTTTATATAGCTTTCTTCATGCTTTAATCTTAGTCTTTGGTTTTTCTTTCCCAACTTTATATATGTTAAAAAAAGTTCCTCCGATGCATGTGCTGGCAAAAAAAAATATTTCAATTAAATATAGTTATGGAATAGTGGGCTTTATAGCAGCAATTTCATATTTGTTATTAGTATTATGGCAAGTGAAAAATTTCCAATTATCCATGATAATGGTCTCAAGTTTAATCGCTATACTCTGTACTTTCTCTTTAATAGGTATTCTTTTAAAAAAATCCTTAAGGCCTTTAAGAAAAAATAAAAACTTTTCGATAAGTTTAGCGGCTTTAGACAGAGATCAGGGATTATCTTTGCTTCAAATATCAGGCTATGGCTTAGCCATAACATTACTGATGATTTTAACATTATTGAGAGTCGATATATTAGATAACTGGGAGAAAGATATACCACTCAATAGCCCAAACTATTTTTTAATTAATATTCAAGAAGAGGAAGTAATTCCATTAAAAAATTTGTTTTTAAAAAACGATATCCAGGTTCCTAATTTTTATCAAACAGTTAGGGGCAGGCTGAAGAAAATTTCTGATAAAAAAATACAGCCTGAAATTCTTGAATCGCCTAGAGCTAGAAGACTTGCCGAGAGAGAGTTTAATTTGGGATTTAGTTCGAAGCTACAATCTGACAATAAGATTATTTCTGGGGAATGGTTTTCAGAAAATGAAAAATCATTTTCAGTTGAAATGGGAATAGCAAAACAATTAAATATAAATATTGGAGATGTGCTTACATTTGATATTGCCGGAAAAGTTCTAAGTGCGCCAGTTTCAAGCCTAAGGACTGTTTCTTGGGAATCTTTCAATGTTAATTTTTTTGTTCAAGGGAGTCCCGCTTTACTCGAAGATATTCCATATGTATATATAACTAGTGCCTTTATAGGAAATGAAAAGCAAAATATTACACAAATTATAGGTAATGACTTCCCAGCTATTTCATTATTAAGCATTGATTCTTTATTAGATAAAATAAAAGAGATTATTGCAAAAGGTACTTTAGCTATTGAGGGAATTTTCTTTTTTACTTTACTTGCGGCAATACTAGTAAGTATTGCAGCCATACAAATAAGTAAATCTCAAAGGGCAGAAGAAATATCTTTATTAAAAATAATTGGAGCATCTCGTGGGAAAATATTAGGTTTAGTCATGGCAGAGTTCTTAATCCTGGGATTAATAGCAGGTCTTATAGGGTCTTTCTTTGCAAATATCTTGAGTATAAGTTTCGCGCACTATTTATTTGAAATTGAATCAAATTTAAACTTCTTATCGATTTTATTTGGCAGCTTAATTGGGATAATTACTGTAGGTCTCATTGGGTACATCTCTTGCCATTCTCTTTTGAAAATTCCTCCTATCCAAGTTCTTCAAAAGTAGTAAATTCAAGAAAAAAATGCCTTACTCTAAGAAAAAAAATTATCGGTCTTGTAAAGTTCTTGTTGGTCCTTACTCCTGGGCAATTGATAAATTAGAAAATCAAATTCCAATGGAAACGTATAGTGATACTATTTGGATTAGTGAAAAAAAAGTAAAAAATATAGTAACGATTAATCCCGATAAGATTACAAATTTTTTAGGTAGAGAGTGCGGCCTCTTAGTTTTTGATGCACATGAAGATTTCATGCTTGATTCACTCGCTGCAGCATTAGGAACACTCAGGGGCGGTGGCGAGCTAATTTTACTAACTCCTTTTTGGGATAATTGGGAAAATGAAAACAAAACATCTGATAGGCTTCTACCCTATCTGTTTAATAGATGTGATGTAGGAATTAGGTTCTTTCAGCGATTAGTGGAATTTTTTAGTGAATCAGAATTTGTAGATATTTTTTATGAAAATGATGAAAATTTTTTCTTAGACTTACATAGAAAAGAGGTTAATAAAAATATTTTTTCTCTATCGTTGGAGCAAAAGAAAATTGTAAATAAAATTTTTCAAATCAGTAGCGAGAAAGAAACTAATTCTTTAGTAGTTACTGCGAATCGGGGCCATGGGAAAACTACAGCTATGGCTTATGCAATAATAAATATTATAAAGAAAAAAAATAAAAATATTGTCCTTATAGCCCCTAATAAGAAAAATATAAATATTTTTTTTGAGATATTGAAAAAGGAAATAAAAGAAGGAAGATTTAAGAATAATAAATTTTTTTATAAAAATAGTAAGGTTTATTTTTTTACGCCTGATAAATTCCTTTTAAATAGTACTATATTTGATTTACTCATTATTGATGAGGCAGCCGCAATACCAATTCCGGTCTTAGAGCAAATATTGAGTAATCAAAACAGAGCAATACTGAGTACGACAATCTATGGCTATGAGGGAAGTGGCCAGGGGTTTATGAATTATTTGTCGAAAACGTTCGACAAAAAATTTCCTCATTGGACGCGCATGTCTTTAAAAGAGCCAATTAGATGGGATTTACATGACCCTATAGAGGATCTTTCTAATAGAGTGTTTCTTTTTAATTCTGAAGTGTCTGCTCCTAATTTTACGAATGAATTGGAGTATTCAATTATCAGTCAAGATGATTTAGCAAAAAATGAAGATCTATTAAAAAATATCTTCAATCTCTTATTAATTGCTCATTATCAAACTCGCCCATCAGATCTATATCAGTTAATGGATGCCCCACACATTCACATCATTGTTGCTAAACATAAAGAAACAGTTGTAGGCATTGTTTTGCTGGGGGAAGAGGGTGGGTTTGAGACTGAGCTGGCCGATTTAGTTTGTTCGGGCAAAAGGCGCCCAAAAGGCCATATGTTTTTACAATCACTGGCGGTCCATGCCGGCCTATGCGATGCTCCAACATTAAAATTGCTGCGCGTAATACGTATAGCTGTTTATGATTCATGGAGGAATAAAGGCATAGGCCAGAATCTTCTGTATGAGGCAACGAATTGGTGTCTTGCAAATAATTATGACTTAGTTGGTGCTTCTTTCGGCATTGATCAAAGAATACTTAATTTTTGGCATAGGTTGAATTTCAGAGTATTGAGATTAGGGTTTAAAAGAGACTCGGCGAGCGGCAGGCATTCTGTTTTGATGGCTAAAGCAGTAAGCAAGAAGGGGGAAAATTTTTTAGAAAAAGGCAGTAAGAAATTTAAGAGTAAACTTTCAGAGGATTATTTGACTGAAAACTTTAATTTGTCATTAAATGATATGTCAAAGTTACTTGAAATTAATAGAAATTAGGCTAAATGGGTATAATATAATGTTAAATGTTGGCGATAAAGCTCCTTTTTTTTCTCTTTATGATTCAGATTTAAATAAAATAACCTCTAATGATCTAAAGGGAAAGAATTATGTATTATTCTTTTATCCAAAAGATGATACCCCTGGATGCACAATTGAAAGTAATGAATTTTCAGATCTATATACGGAATTTGATAATGAAAATACTGAAATTTTTGGTGTTAGCTTAGATTCTTCTGAGAGCCATCGTCAATTTAGAGATAAATTTAAAATCAAAGCGACTTTGCTAGCTGATATTGACGGGGCCTTATCAAAAAGCTATGAAGTTCTAAAAAGCCAAGAATTGCTTTTGAAAAATACTATGAAAATTAATCGCTCAACTTTCATAATTGATTCAAATGAGATTGTAAGATTTATATCACATAATGTTTCACCAGTAGGACATGCGAGAGAAATATTAGCTATTGTGAAAAATTTATAAGGAAGCTTTAATTTGTAAGTTTTTCGAAAATTTGAAATCCAGCAAAATATGTCCCAATAGCAGATCCCAAGCTGCAAAAAATAAATATTAATATTGTCCTCGATACTCTATTTTTCCACCATCCTGTTATTTTCGTTGTTTCCTCTCTCAGTCTTTTAAAATCCTTTACTTGAGGCTTTCTGATGATTAATTCGGCTCCAGCACTCACCATTCCAGCTCCTATAGTTGGATTTAAGGAAGTTAAAGGAGCCGATAAAAATGCGACGATTATGGTCAAAGGATGAGCTCCAGCAAGGATGGCTCCGAGAGCTGATAATCCTCCATTAATTATAATCCAGTCAAAGATAAGATCGATGCCTAGGTCCGTACTCTTGCTAAAACCTATAAAAAAACCGGTCAAGATAATAAAAACAATTATCCATGGAAAGATTTTAATAAATTTTGATTTCTTTGGAATTCTATTTAATTGCTCTATTATTTTTTTTGAGTCTTCTATGTTTTTGATTTCTGATTTTATTCCTTTTAAGTGTCCTGCTCCAACAATGGCTAAAATATTTTTTCCAGGATTTTCTTTTGATAAATCGAAAATTTTAGCTGACATAAAAAGGTCTCTTTCGCTAATGAGAGGGACAAACATTTCCTTTTTATGTGTAGAAAACTCTGAAAATATTTCTTCCAATGTATCAGTATTTTTTAAATTCTCTATTTGTTTTTCGTCAACTTGATCTTTTGATATTAAACTGTAGAAGAGACCAGTGAACAAATTAAATCTTTTCCACCATGATAGACTACTTGCCGTTCTTTTCAGTGTTATTCCAATATCCCTATCTATGAGATCGATTGATAACTTAAATTTCTCCGCATACTTTATAGCAGCTAGCATTTCAGCTCCAGCTGCTACATTATGTTGCTCTGCGATACGATTTTGATAGGCACCTAAAATTAAATTTGCTGCAATCAGGGCTGTTTTCTTTTCTTTTATCACCTTCCAAAGATCTAGATTTACGAATGCGTCTGGATTTTGAATATTCCTATATCTTCCCTCACAGAGCTCTATCGCTACTAAATCGTATTGTCTAGAGCTTATGAGATTTTTTACACTTCTCTCACTTTCACGAGAGACATGCGCTGTCCCAAGAACGGTAATTTTCGCCCCATTTATCTTAAATTCCTCTATCGGTTCGTTTAAATTAGTGGGGATTTGATTATCTTTTGACGTATTCTCAGTCATGAAATATCTCTTTAATAAATTGCATAAATTCTCTGTATATTTGTGTTTAAATTTATTCGAGGGATATGTTAGCTTTTTATTTTAAATTTTATCGAGTTAAGTTCTATATTATGGCAGCTTCTTTTAGTAATTTACCTGGTCGACATGAGCGACATTATCGTCGAAGGATCGATAACCCATTGTTTTCATTGTCGATTATATTCAATGATGATGATTTTTTTGAAGCGCAAAGATTGGACCATGAGGAAATTCTTTCTTTCATAGAAAAATTTCGATCAATAATGCAGCAAGCAGGCGATTTAAAACCATCTGTAGACAGTGAAGTTATTTTGAAATTAAAAGAGGATCTGGAACGTTTATATGAGATATCTGCTGGACTCGCGGATGACCAAAGACAAAATCAACAAGCTATAAAACAAATGATTGGGATCATAATGGGAACAATTATTACTAACTCCACTGGAGATTCCTTAGCCGAAGAGGAGTTGCAAATGGAATCAGAAGCAAGGTCAATGCACTTTAAAATGCTAGAAGTACCATTGGTAGCGGATTTATTGCACCCATTATCGCTGATTGATTCAGATGAATTAGTAGCCACCTTACTCACTGAACCCATTGATTCACTTGAAGTTGCTTTACAAATTTTTGACTTGGAACAAAGAAAAGAAATTTTTTCTCAAGCTCAAGCGTTATTAGACTCCGTTGATCCAAACAAAGAAAAAAGAGATGCCTGGGATAGTCTAACTATCCTGAAAAATAGTGTAAATGAGTAAATTTAAAAAATATTTTTTCTTCATATCTTTCTTGTCTATGACATACGCTATCTACGATACTTGAATGTAAATGAATCAAAAGTTGCAATTAGTAAATGAATATATCGCATAAAACAATTAAATCTGATACAGCCATTGTATGGGTAAGGAATGACTTTCGCATTAAAGATAACCCAGCACTAGCTTACGCCTTGAGGCATCACGAGGCTGTACTATGCGTCTACTTTGATGAGATAAAATTGAAGAAGCCATCTGCCTCTGATTGGTGGTTGCACAATGCAATGGCTGATTTTTCCAATCTAATTAATAAAAGACTTTTAGTGCTTAATGATAATGCGCAAAATGCCTTTGATTCACTTTTCAAAATACACAAATTTTCAGCTGTTTACTGGAATAGAAGATACGAGCCCTGTTTAAAGAAAAATGACATGACCATTAAAAATTGGTTGAAATCTAAAAATGTAATTGTTGAGAGTTTTCCTGGTAACTATTTATTTGAGCCTTGGGAGATTACCAAATCAGATGGAACGCCATACCGTGTTTTCACACCTTTCTATAAGGCGGCATTAGCCCGTGGATTTTCTAAGCCATACCCAAATATACCAAAAAAAGATTTTTCAAAAATAATTGAAATAGATAATCAAGATTATTTTGCAAAACAAGAAGCTAAAATCCCTGATTGGATGGAAGACTTTAGAGATTTTTGGATACCAACAGAATCAGAAGTTAGAGAAAGAGTTAAAACTTTTACAAAAAAAATAATGGCTAATTATGAGAATGGAAGAAATTTCCCATCTGATAATTTTTGCTCTCGACTATCTCCATGGCTTCATCATGGACAGATCGGAGTAAAAGAACTAGCCAATATTTGTAGGCAATTTGATAACTCAGAGTCATTCCTAAGAGAGCTTGTTTGGAGAGAGTTTGCAAATTATGTGATGTTTCATTATCCAGAGACAGAAAATGAGTCAATGGATAAAAGGTTTAAAAAAATGCCTTGGTCAGATAACAAAAAGGCTCTAAGTGCATGGTGTAAAGGACAAACAGGCATACCTTTGGTAGATGCTGGGATGAGAGAATTATGGCATACTGGATTTATGCATAATCGTATCAGAATGGTTGTGGCCTCGTTTTTGACGAAACACCTTATGATTGACTGGAGGAGAGGTGCAGAGTGGTTTGAAAACACCCTTCTTGATGCAGATATTCCCAGTAATAGGATGGGTTGGCAGTGGTGCGCAGGTAGTGGTGTTGATGCCGCACCTTATTTCAGAATATTCAATCCTATATCCCAAGGTAAAAGATTCGACGCACAGGGTGTGTATGTAAAAAAATGGGTTCCAGAGCTGTCTTCGATTCCTGAAAAATGGATTCATAACCCTTGGGAGGCACCCCAAGACGTCCTCGATGCATCGGAGGTCAAAATTGGCTCGTCTTACCCCGAGCCAATAGTTGACCTTAAATATGGACGTGAAAGGGCCCTTAAGGCTTGGGCGACAATCAAAGGCTGATATAAATTATTAAAGTTGATTATATCTTTAATTTCGTTATATCAATTTCTTCAACTTCTGCGAGTTTCTCCAATGCGACTTCCATCAACCACCGAGCCTTTGCGGTCATTACATGAAGATACGCATGAGTTGCTGCATCTGCTCTTGTTTCATTTTCGCATTCTGTGCTGTATTGCTCGAAAGCTACCATTGTTTCAATTAAAGACGATAAGTGAGCAGGGCACTCGCATTTTAATGCACTTGAAATCTGCGATAATGCTGCTAATTGTTGTGCGTCAAAGATTCTCTTTGGCGACTCATCAGTTGTGACCTTATCAGGATGAAACTCTGAGGGGCTCCAAACCGTAGTATGCGGCATTCTGCCAGCACAAAGCTGCCAAATATGATCGATAGCTACAGGCGCGCGTTCTAAATGTATTTGCAAACGCCGTAATTGTCGAAGTATATTTGATGGGCTAAAAGCATAAATAACTATCAATTGATCACACCGACTCGTTATACCAGGGTCCTGGAGTTGACGGACGGTCGTTCTGTCTAAGAATGGATACTCGATTACTAAAGTGTCGCACTGAGTTTCATCCTCAAGGAATGATGCAACATCGGTATACGTTCCAGCTAGCTCCAAACCCTCGGGTAAACCATCAGTATTGTTGGCTCTCACGGTTATGGCTTTACCCACGATACATACATCGTAATTACCACTGCCGACTTCAGGCAAGTTTGCTGGATGCGAACGTGATAAGCGCCTTGAAAGCTCAGGGCTATCAAGATTTGCTACCGTGCTGATAGCATGTCCTTGATCCACCAAAGTTTTGATCATTGTTAATCTTGTGACGTCCTCTTGGGAGTATAAACGGCCTCCTTTCTCGGTTCGTTGAGGCTCAACAACCTGGTATCGTCTTTCCCATATTCGAAGTGTATCAGCCGAAATGCTTGTCAATCTCGATACAGCACCAATCCGATACATATTATTCATCATTTGTGGATTTTTAGTCATAATTTTTCCTTACACACGGAATATTAAACCGAGTTTTGTTTTTTGATTTGGTCTGTATGGCAAGCTTGCATTCTATTTAGAAGCCACCTTACAGGATGTTTTAAAATGGGAATCTGGACAAATAATTCACTAGCGGTATCCCAATAATCCCTATGCTCAATCACTTTTCCTGTCGAATTGAACTCAATCCGACTCGAACCTTCTACAACGATCTTTTTATCTCTATTAGGCATAAAAGACCAAGTGATGAAAGTAACTTTATCTTTCGAGATACATTCATCAATTTTGAACTTTGTTCTTGGATGGTCGATGAGGAGTTTTCTAAAAATTCTCTCAATAGCATCATGGCCTCTTACAAGATTGAAAGGATCTTGAAATATCGCATCAGCATCGAACATCATATTAATGTCAGGAAGTTTTTTTGGGTTTAAATTCTCATAAAATTCCAAATACGCTCCTAGTTTTTCCTCGCTCATTGCAATATCCACCGATTAACAATCCCAAAATAAATTTTGTAGGGTAAACACCTTAATATTTTCATGGGGACCACCAACCTTTTCGGAAAAGAAATTTCAAAAGATGATGTAGACATCGCGTTTGCTATTCTTGTAGCGGCATCTTTTGTTTCCATAAGAAAAGGCATCGTAAAGTAATTTTTTTGAGTGAGTCTTGATTTCACAAAGCCATGATTGATCACTTTTAAAGAAATTTTTTCACGCGCTAATTCAGGTGCCATGCACTCTGCCATATGAATCAGCGCGGCCTTGGGAGAACTATAAGGAGCTGAATTCGGTAACCCTCGATAGCCAGCTACACTGGCATTAAGAATTATCGTACCCCCTCCTTGCTCCTTCATTAAAGGAATCAAATTTGATAATAGGTAAACGCAGGAAAGGTAATTAGTTTTGTTCAAGCGCTCAAAAATATCTATGTCAAATTGATCGAGTGACATTGGTTGGTAGTCGCCTACATTCATGAGCACAACCTCCGGACACAGAGAGAGGTACGCTTCTTTCGTGGCTTTTTCGGTGGCGTTTTTGTCTGTTGCATCGAATGGTAGCGTTTCCACGGATAACTCGTTTGCAAGCTCCGAAAGTTTTTGTTCATTTCTCGCCGATACAATGAGATTCCAACCTCGTTGCTTTAGGACACGAGTAAGTTCTTGCCCTATACCCTCACTGGCCCCGACTATCCAAGCTGTTTTTTTTGTTTGGTTTTTCATAAAATATTGTCTATCGCGCCACTAATTGTCTTACTGGTTGGTTTTACAAAACTTGAGAAGCTTTCAATTACACGTCCGTCTCGTCCGATAAGGTATTTGTGAAAATTCCATCTGGGTCGCGATTTAGCCTCATCCATGAGTTTTTTATAAAAAGGATGAGCGTTAGCCCCTTTGATTTTTACTTTTGTAAACATAGGGAAAGTAACTCCGTAATTTATCCGGCAAAAATCGCTAATCTTGGAATCCGAGCTTAGTTCCTGAGCCCCAAAGTCATTCGTAGGAAAGCCCAAAATAACTAACCCCTGATCTTTCTTGGCCTTGTATAAAGCTTCTAACCCCTTAAATTGTGGGGTAAAACCACATTTACTAGCGGTATTTACGACCAAAATTACTTTTCCGGAATACTCATTACATAAATTTATTCTCTTGGACGAACCTAGTTTTCTTACCTCAAAATCGAGGCTGTCTGGGCAAATTTGTCCAGCAAATGAATAAGTTGCGCACAAAACCATAACAAAAATGAACAGTAATTTTCTAACTTTCATTGACCTTTCCTTGCAATTGTCTACTATATGTACAACTATTGGTATAACAAATCAACTCAAATAGCAAATTTCTATGTCTTTATCATTGCAAAAACTGAACAAAAAAAGGGTCGCAATCATTGGATCAGGTATCAGCGGGCTGTCATCAGCCTGGTTGTTGCGTAACACAGCCGATATAACTCTCTTTGAGGCCGATAATAGGTTTGGTGGTCATGCCAACACTCATCTCCTAAAGGGCGTTACCCCGACCTTGTCCATCGATACCGGTTTTATGGTCTTTAATCGTCCAAATTACCCACTTCTCACGAAATTTTTTGATGAACTAGGAGTTCAAAGTTATCCGACGGATATGTCTTTCTCTGTTTGTTTGGATAATGGAGAATTAGAATACGCAGGAAATAATTTAAATTCTCTTTTTGCTCAGAGAAGGAATTTAGTAAAACCAACTTTTCTGAAAATGCTTCGGGATATTCTTAAATTTAACGCTTCAGTAAAAAAACTGATAAATCAACCCAATCTGGCAGATTTATCAGTGAAGCAATTTTTGGATCAACATTCCTTAGGTCTTCGATTTCAAAATGATTACCTTTACCCTATGGCGGGCGCTATTTGGTCTTGTCCTCCTCAAAAAATAGCAGATTTTCCCGCAATTTCATTTGCTAAATTTTTTCAGAATCATGGACTGATCAATTTGATCGACCGTCCAGAGTGGCATACTGTTCGAGGAGGCTCTAATTCGTATGTGGATAAAGTTATAAATGATTTAGGTTCTTCGGCAAAAAAATCTTGTAAAATAGAGAGCGTAGTCAGGAGAGAGGAATCCATAGAGATACTATTGAAAGATAATATACTCGAAACTTTTGATGAGGTCATTTTTGCTTGCCATACCGATCAGGTTTTGAAGATTTTCCAAAATCCATCGCAAGAAGAAATTTCGATGTTGCAAACCATCCCCTATCAAGAAAATCGAGCCATCCTTCATAGAGACGAACGAGTGATGCCTAACTTAAAGAAAGTTTGGTCCTCATGGAATTACTCTGGTAGTAGAAAATCTATCAATGATTCAAAAATTAGTGTCACTTATTGGATGAACTCTTTGCAAGAGTTAGAAACTGAGACTAATTACTTTGTAAGTTTGAATCCTATAAATGAGCCTGATACCGCACTAGTGGAAGCAGAGTATTCTTATCATCATCCTACATTTAATTCCGCAAGTTTTTGTCTCGAAGATAGCCTCAATAGAGTGCAAGGCAAGAACAGAGTTTGGTTTTCTGGAGCATGGACAGGATATGGATTTCATGAGGATGGCATAAGGTCTGGCGTAAGAATTGCTAAGGCTCTTGGTGCTGACATCACTTGGCAAACGCAGCTTGAAAAATCTCTTGCCCTCCACAAAACAAATTCGTCTGAAGTTGAGGTGGCAGCATGAATGATTCTGGGTTTTTATATAAGTGCAGCGTTATGCACAAGCGACATTTCCCTGTTAAGTATCTGTTTAAATATAACATTTTCAGCATTTATCTTGATATCGATCGTCTATCGGAGCTCAACAAAGCTAGCAGGTTTTTTTCTGTGAATAAATTTAATATTTTTTCTTTCTACTCCAAGGATCACCTTCCGGAGGGAGAGGTGGACTTAAGACGCTGGGCAAATAAAATTCTAGGTGAAAGTGGCTATGAGACAAAGGATACAAAAATATTCTTATTGTGCATGCCTAGATTTTTAGGCTGGGGATTCGATCCTCTAAGCATATGGTATTTTGAGTCGAAAGACGGAGAGATTCTTGCTGCTATATGCGAGGTGCATAACACCTTTGGCGAGCGATACTGCTATTTGATTAAAGCTAAAAATGGCAAATGGCCAATTCGGGATAAGCATCCAAAAGCATTCCATGTTTCGCCATTTATGGAGATCCGTGGAGATTATTCGTTTTCTCTAACGAAGCCAGAAGAAAGATTAAAAATCATCATAAATGTTGTCGATGATGGTAAACGGCTACTTGATGCATCACAGCTTGGAAAAAGATACTCTCTCTCGAGTTTTCAGTTAATAAAATTATTTTTCTCTATTCCATTTCAAACATTTAAGGTGGTCGGAGCTATTCACTGGCATGCACTTAAACTTTGGTTTAGAAAGGTACCGTTTTTTCATAAGCCAGAACCCCCTTTGAAGGAGATCAGTCGATGAGTACTGAAACATTTATCCCAGAATCAAAACATAAAGCAAAAAAATCAATAAATCGGCTTGAGGGGATGATTTTGAAGCGCTTTTCAAAAATTGAGTTTGGTATGATTCGCATCTCTTTCAAAGAAAATCAGGTATTTAGCTTGAAAGGTTCCATGGAGGGTCCTAGAGCCGAATTAAAAATAAGAAATCCTTTTTCCTTTATAAAATCTATCATACTTAGCGGTGATTTAGGTTTTGCTGAGTCATACATGCGGGGGGATTGGTCGAGTGATAACATGTCTGAACTTCTTTATTTTTTATCACTCAATCTAGAGGCTTTGGATAAATTTCAAAAAAGAAGTCTGCCAATAAGGCTCTTATCAAAACTGCAACATTTACGTAACCGAAATAATCAGAAAGGTAGCCGAAAAAATATTGCCGCTCATTATGATTTAGGAAATGACTTTTATGAGCGATGGTTGGATCCCAGTATGAGCTATTCGTCTGCGGTATTTGATATTTCACCAGATCTACAAAAAGCTCAAGAAAGAAAATACGAGCTTATGCTAGCGCATATCGATCCAGAACCGGGCGATCACATCTTAGAGATAGGTTGTGGGTGGGGCGGCTTTGCGGAATATGCTGCAAAATGGGGTATGAAAGTTACTGCTATTACGCTGTCGGAACAACAGTACACATATGCTAAAACCCGAATAAGAGAGCAAGGTTTAGAAGATCTTGTAGATTTTAAACTAATTGACTATCGAAAAATTTATGGTCAGTTTGATCATATCGTTTCGATTGAAATGTTTGAGGCAGTTGGCCAAGAATATTGGCCCACTTATTATGATGTATTGAATAGATGCCTCAAACCTGGAGGTAAAGCATCTCTTCAGATAATAACAATAAGAGAAAATTTATTTGAAACATACGTTAAAGAAGCAGGTGGTTTTATTCAGCAATATATTTTCCCTGGCGGTATGTTGCCTACGGAAACGCATTTGACAGAGCTAGCATGGAAAAACAATCTGGAGCCTTTAAGTTTACATAGATATGGTAAGCACTATGCGGATACTTTGGCATATTGGCTTGGGTCATTTGAGAAGCAAAAAAAATGGATGAGCGAAAATGGATATGATCTACGTTTTCGACGAATGTGGCGCTATTACCTCTCTTTTTGTGAAGCTGGTTTTCGAGATGAACGTACTGATTTAATTCATCTCTGCCTGAGAAAAGATCTGAAGTGAGAACTTGGAAATACATTTCTTATGCATGCCTATCTATCCCGCTGGCATTTCTGGGCTTACCCCTTTATGTATTTATTCCTAAGATATATGCAGATTTGCCCGGTATTGGATTTGGATTAGCTGGTATTGTTATTTTCTGTGCAAGGTTAATTGATCTTATTACAGATCCATTGATGGGATTTTTGGGCGATAGATTGCGCCACATATTCCATTATTTTTTTTGGATTCTTATAGGTTGCCCGATGTTGATAATGGGAGTCTATTTTTTGTTCAATCCACCTAGTGATGCTGGGCTGGGGTATCTAGCCTTCTTTTTAAGTTTAACCTATTTAGGTTGGACTTTTGTAAATGTTCCATATTATGCTTGGGGTGTTGAATTGGGTAAAACCGAAGTCCAGCAACGCAAAATTGCTGCATGGCGTGAAGGGGCTGTTTTATCTGGTGCGCTAGTTGCACTAATCGTTGTTGCTCTTTCAACAACATCCCCAATGCTATCTTTAACGATTACTTTTTCTGCAATACTTGCATTTTCAATTTCCCTGATTTTTTTTCTCCCTCGAGCTTCAGTGAGTAAAAATCTTATTAATCCCAAATTTAGAAGGATTTGGATAAATACAAGTACTACAATGAGAAAATTATTAAGTTTTCATTTTTTCAATGCACTTGCAGCTGGGATTCCAGCAACACTTTTCCTTATATATATAACGGATGTGCTGGGCGCATCAGAAAAACAAAGCGGCTTACTTCTATTACTATATTTTGTTTCTGGTGTGATCGCATTGCCACTTTGGATAAAGTTAGCCAATAAAATCGGTGAAGTAGTTACTTGGCAATTAGCAATTGTAGTAGCCGTTATTAGCTTCTTCCCTGTCATCTTCATCGAGGAAGGTCAAATATGGCAATTTGCACTAGTGTGTATTTTTACAGGAGCAACACTCGGAGCAGATATCGCTTTACCTGCCGCATTACAAGCCAGAATTGCCGCAAAGGAAACTCGAGATTTTGGTTTTCCTAGGGAAGGAGCTTCTTTTGGTTTGTGGGGGTTAGCTGGAAAATTAGCGCTTGCATGTTCGGTCGGATTGATATTTCCAATTCTTGAATTATTTCCTTCTGAAGAGAACAGGGCTGCCGCACTTCCTTGGATGTATGCTTTTATTCCTATGCTAATCAAATTAGGAGTTTTTTTTGGATTGCATTTTTCAAAAATGATCTTAACAACAATAGATAAATCTAGAGAATTAAAGGAAAGCGATAATGAAACAAAAAATTTTGTTAGTCATAATACCAGTATTATTATTTTTTAATGGGTGCAGTACCATGGATATAGAAAAGCTATCGAAAACAGAGCCACAATTTGACCTATTTAAATATTTCAGTGGAAATACTAAAGCATGGGGGATATTTCAAGGTCGAGGCGGAGAATTGAAACGTCAATTTACTGTTGATATAAATGGAAAAATAGAAGGTGATGAAATCACCTTAGTGGAAGATTTTGTTTACGCGGATGGTGAAAATTCTCAGCGCATATGGAAAATAAAAAAATTACCGAATAATGAATACATCGGAACTGCTGCTGATGTAGTTGGTAAGGCTTATGGAAAATCAATTGGAAGCGCTTTTAATTGGAAATACACAATGGTTTTACCATATAAAAATAGTACCGTAGAAGTTGATTTTAATGACTGGATGTTCTTACAGCCCGATAATATTCTTATCAATAAAGCAGAGGTAAGAAAATTTGGTTTAACTATGGGTGAGGTAACTATTACTTTCGTAAAAAAATAAATGCGTTTTATATATATAGTTTTGATTTTACTTTTTTGGTGTCCTTCTCACTCGCAGGAAGTCATCTCTTTAGCTAAAAATACCTCTAAAGAGGTTACAGTAAGGGCATGCCATTTAGTTTTTTTTGAAATCTATGATGTTACATATTCTCGTGATAAAGATAATGATACAGCATGTATAAATTTAGATTATTTAAAGGAATTTACAAAGAAAGAATTAGCGGATGCTACAAAAGATATTTTTTTAAAACTTTATGGGGATGAAGTATTCAAGCTACATAAAAAAAATCTATATCAAATTATAGACTCATACAATGATGTATCTGTTGGAGATAATTATAAGTTCTGCTCTAAAGATTCTGGTTATGGATATATGATGAGAAATGATAATTTAATTACAAACTTAAGCGACAAAGATTTCAATGAAAGATTTTTAAAAATCTGGGTAAAGGGAATAGATAAAGAAAATAAACCAATATGGAGTTTCCCAGTATGCTTTTAATTCTTTATGCCGGGTATAATTATGGAAAAGGCTAACTTAAATATGCAAAATACACACCCCCCATTAGTAATTTATGATGGAAAATGTCCGCTATGTAGCAGAGAAATAGCACATTATAAAAAAAGAAAGGGCGCAATTAATTTGAAATGGATAGACGCCAATGAACAAAAAGATTTTCTTGAAAGCATCGGCATGGAACAAAAAACTGTTTTAGAAAAATTTCATGTGAGAAGAGAAAATGGGAATTGGGAGGTGGGTGCAGCAGGTTTTGTTTATATGTGGTCTTTTTTGTGGCCTTATAAATTTTTGTCTCATTCTATTAGACTGTTACATCTTTTACCTGCTCTCGAGAGAGCCTACGCATTATTTTTGAAAGTAAGAAATAGGAAGCGTTGTCAACTTTAAAAAGTTCGCCGCACTCTTTCAGTACGGCGAAAATATTAAGCTGAATAGGCCGCTTTTGCCTCACGAGCCAATAGCGCATCTTCTGGCGAATACGCTTTTCCAGACCAAAGCATGTTATAAGCCGTTTCTTCGTTTCCATTTTCACAAAGCTGTAAGACTTGCTCAAATAGAGGCTGAAATGTTTCGCTACGATGAGAGGCTTCATGCTGCTCAAAGCTATCCCAAAAGGTAACTATTAATGCTTCCTTATCTTTTAATTCATTGGCTACCGCCTGACCAATTGTTGATCCTTCATTGGAGATTTGTCCTCGATTCAAGGCAACAAACCCACCCACAAATCCAGTATCTGAGTGAAAAGTTTTAACATTTTCACAAAGCACTGCAACCCTTTCCTGAAGATCGTCGATTGTGTACCCTTGTTTTAATATGACTCTGTTGACTGTTATTACACCAGTTTGGTCAAAATTTTGAATTAAGTTACTCATAATAAACCTCCACTTAATTATATTTATTATAATATTCTAATTAACTGACAATATCAAGGTATAAAAGTTCCTTATTTAAAGAAAAACAAAAATTTTATAAGTTATTGATTTTATGAGTTTTAATAAAAAATAATTTTTGAAATTTGGAAAATCAGATGAAAAATATTCGCCATGCTTTGAAGAGTCACCATAATGATTTAAAAAATTGCAATCTTTGTGACCAAATGGTTGGGCCGCCTGTTGTAGGAAAATTAGCCCATTCCTCAATATTATTAGTAGGCCAAGCACCGGGTGTTCGCGAGCCGCAACTACAAAAGCCTTTTGGTTGGACAGCCGGCAAGACACTATTTGGATGGTTTCAAAGTATTGGATTATGTGAGGCTGATGCTAGAGAATTAATTTATATCACAGCTATTTGTCGGTGCTTTCCTGGAAAAAACCTTAATGGCGGTGATCGGGTTCCCAATAAAGACGAAATAAAATCTTGCAGCAGATGGCTGAAACATGAAATTGAATTACTTCGGCCAGAGTTAGTAATTCCGGTTGGTAAACTCGCAATATCTCAGTTTGTTTCAGTCGATCGACTAAATAGCATTATAGGAAAAAAAATAATAATAGAGTGTTATGAAAACACATTCGATATAATTGCCTTGCCTCATCCTTCGGGAATTTCTACCTGGCATAAATCCAATCAAGGAAAATTATTACTAGAGAAGTCTCTTCACTTAATAAGGACACATTCAGCTTTTATAGATATTTTATCTAAATTATAATCTCTACACTAAATTTATATTAATTAACTGCCCATCTGCTTTTAATTTTAGTAGTAACTCACAATACTCATCTAAATTATTTTGATTGACCGCCTCATCAGAACAATTACAACCACCAATAGAGGAATAAAAAAATACACCAGTTTTTATAAATGCATATTGCCCATTTTTTTCTTTGTTTAAAATAATTGTTTTTACTGGCTCATCATGAAGATAACTTCCATTTTTCATAGCTTTTAGTAATTGGAGCCTTTCAAACGATAGATTATTAATCTCTTTATTGAATATAGAGTCAAAGTATCTGTTATCCCAATTTAGGATACTTTCAAGAAATAATTTTCTCATAGGATCTATTCTGGTAGAGAGATGCCAATTCCGCCAATACCGCAGTACCCCCCAATATTTTTTGCAAGATATTGTTGATGAAAATCCTCTGCGTAATAAAATTTCCCTACTTTTTTTATCTCTGTTGTTATTTTTGAAAAATCTAATTCTTTTAACTTATTTGAATATAAATCTTTAGTTTTAATAGCGATTTTTTCTTGTGTTTCATCGTATGTATAAATACCAGATCGATATTGAGTACCTATATCATTCCCTTGGCGCATACCCTGCGTTGGATCGTGGTTTTCCCAAAAGATTTTCAATAGATTCTTGTAAGATATTTTTATAGGATCAAATATCACCAAAACTACCTCGTTGTGCCCTGTTAGACCACTACAAACTTCTTCATATTTAGGATTTGGGGTGAAGCCTGCTGAATAGCCAACTGCCGTTGACATAACACCCTCTAACTCCCAAAAGAAGCGCTCCGCCCCCCAAAAACAGCCCATTCCAAACATAGCAAGGTGATGCTCAAAGGGAAAAGGAGCCTTTAAAGGATGCCCAGTCACATAATGCTGATTAATTATTGGCATCTCTTCTTCTCTTCCAGATAAGGCAGATTTTGAATCAGGCATTTCAGTTTTTTTAAAAAAATTTAACATATCTTTTCTTTTTATACTTAAATTACCTTTGAGATCTGTTGATTAAAGTGTTTTGCTATACTTGGAATAGAGGAATCATAAAATATCTTTTCAGTAACTCGGTCATGAGGGATTTTATATGCAGCTTCGATTGCATAGGCCAAGACACTTCGATAGTCGGTAGTAGCATAAAGATCTCTTTCTTCATAAAGATTTTTTTGTTTTAATCCAGGCCAATCTGAATAAACATATGCACTATTTATTAACCCCCCCGCCAAGAGTCCCACAGATCCATATCCATGGTCAGTTCCCTCTGACCCATTAGCACTCACAGTACGCCCAAATTCTGTAAGAGTAACAATAATTGTATCCTGCCATGCATTTCCTAAATTACGTTTCAAAGACTCAAAAACATTATTCACCTTGAGAATTTGCTCTGAGTGTTGACCCTCATTCGATCCTTGTTTTGCATGAGTATCAAATCTTCCTACACGCAAGACAGCTGCCTTTGGCCCAAAAGGTTTTGCTATTTCTTGACCCGCATATTTCGCTAATTCCTCGACATTACGGGGCCGGTCTGGCGAAAAAATTTGATATTTTTTTTCAAGTTTTTTAAAGCTGTCTTTCGATAATCCTTGATGCGCAGATGCTAGGATATTAGCTGTTAAAGAATGAGCTTGACTGGATCCCTTTAATTTCGCGGGATAGTAATTATCTACATCGCGATGACCTCTTAAGATTAGAGGCATATTAAGCGCTAAGGCCCTCCCGGGTATCTTTGCTTCATCCAAAGCACGTCCGAGCCAACCTGTTTTATCTGCAAACGGAATAAGATTACCACTCTCCATGATATTTTGACCCTCGAAATGGGATCTTTTCACATATGGCATGGCAGTTGCATGTACTAATGCCGCTTCGTTTGACCTATATAGTGAAGAAAAATCTTTGAGATTCGGGTGGGCATAAAAGAAATCGTCTAGATTAATAAGATTCTTTGGAACTAACTCAGCCCTCTGATCCAATAAATTTTTATCACCGATGGGAGGGATTGCTAGCAACCCGTCCATACCTCCTTCCAATAAAATGACAACGATATTTCCAAGTCGCTTATTTTCATCGAGTCCATAAGCCGGAAAACCAGCGAGAAAAAGTGAGGACGCTGCTCCTTTGATGAAAGATCTTCTCGTAAGTTGCAAAATTACACTCCCATGAATTCAGGACTACAAGTTAAAAGGGTAAATTTTTGTGCTTCATTATGTCCTTTACTCACAAGCTCTTTTGTACTTGAGCTCATATTTAGAATTTCAAGCATATCATTCGCTTTGTATTTTGGGGTTCCCCATTCAAAAATCATTCCAGATAACCTCAGTCTTCTGTCAAAGTGTTCGATTGATATCCAGTCATCACTTTTCAAAGAAAATCCATTCGGCTGTCTCTTTGACCAAAAATTTTGCCCTATTTCATCATAGATTCTCCATGCACGATTTTCAAAAGGAAATCTTTGGTAAAGATCATCCCAGCCCGTAAAAAGATTTGCGTTTGAAATTCTAAGTACACTGAAAAGCCAAGTCAGTGGCCATTGATATTTTTTTTCTTCTGAAATAAAAGATCTCTCTACTACTGCTTTATGAACAGAAGGTAAATGCCCATCTGTTTTAAGCCAAACTTGCTCAATGTATTCCAAATCATTTTTTTTTGGATTATCACTAATAAAATGCATACAAAGCTTTTTACAAAGGAACTTACGAGTGTGAAGATCTTCAGATAAGTTTAATATTAATTCTTCCAATGATTTTTTCCCACTTGAGTATTTTTCTCCAAGAACAAGCTTTTCACCTGGCTCATGATGCTCCTCTATGAACGCATTAAAATAATCCGTCGGGTAATTTATTTTCGATTTCTTTTTTATTGCTCTATTGAAAATGTATCCCCACCCTGAGAGGATTTTTGCTGTTTCTCTTATATCTTTTTCTGAGTAATTTTTTGTTGGAGAAACAGAATGTAATTCTAATAACTCTCTTGCTAAATTATCATTTAAACCAACCCGAACTTTTTTCTTCTTATTTCTTCTTACATTTTTTCCTTTTTGTGAATTTTCTCCTACACTATAAATGTTGTCCAGATAGGTGAGCATCGAAGGATGCTTCGTCACCTGATAAAGAAGATCGCTAAATTGACCATCAATTCCATTGTTTAATATATTCCAATAAAGGTCACCAGTATAAAAATTGGTACCATTCACACTACCAACAGTAAAATGATTCCACCAAAATTGCATGAATCGTTGCCTTAATGGATCGTCACCTAATATCGCTTGATGTGCTAATCCAACTTGATCGAATCTCCATATCTGAAGATCCTCCTTTAATTTTTGAGTTTTTTTCTTTCGCTCTGATTTTGATAAGCCAGATGTTTTTCTGATAGTTTCTCTACCTTTTCTGGCGAGTCGAGAATATTCAATACGATCTGTTATAGAAAAATTAAATTTTTCTGGCCAAGACTGGGTTTGTAGACTGCCTACAGTAGGGAAATATGGGATACCGACCCTTTTAGTTTTTCTGTCAAGTTGAGCAAGTATCTCGCCCAAATCAGAATACTGATCTTCGGGTCCCTTTGGCCCAAATCCTAATCGTTGAGAAATGTGCATATTTTTTCAAAAAATTTCAAATTTAAAGGAATTAAAATTACTGCTTTATTTATTTGTATATTTTTGAGTATAGTATGAAAATTGTTAGGGTGGGGGAAATTTACAAAGCGATTTATCTGGAATTATTATTTTCTTTGTCAATCGCTCTGTAGCCTATGTCTTTCCTATAGAAACTATTCTTCCAAGAGATCTTTTTTGCACACGATAAAGCCAACCCTTGAGCGGCAGATGCTGATTCTCCTAAGGCTGTAACGCAGAGAACACGCCCCCCATCTGTTACAGTAACATTATTTTGTGTTTTCGTACCCGCGTGAAAAATTTTAGAGCCCTCTGCCTTACATTCCTCTAAACCAGAAATAGGTAAATCCTTCTCATACTCACCTGGATAATTTTTTGTGGCCAAGACTACACCAAGTGAAAAATTATCTGACCACATAGCTTTTTCTTTATCAAGCTTGTGATTTAATGCCGCTATACAGTGTTCGACTAAATCCGATTTCATTCGCATCAATATCGGTTGAGTCTCAGGGTCTCCAAATCGGCAATTATATTCGATTACATTTATATCATTATTTTTTGAAATCATAAGTCCAGCATACAGAAAGCCAACATATGGATTATTTTCTTTCAGCATGCCATCAACCGTTGGTCTTATAACTTCATCAAGTATTTTTTCTTGAATTTCTGAACTTACTATGGGTGCTGGTGAATAAGCACCCATTCCACCAGTATTTGGGCCTAAATCGTTATCATAGGCACGCTTATGGTCCTGACTTGTCGCCATTGGTAAAATATTCTGTCCATCAACCATTACAATAAAGCTTACTTCTTCACCCTCAAGATATTCTTCGATCACAATTTTCTGGCTTGATGTTTGAAAAATATTTTTTTCCAACATATCCGTTATTGCTGTTTCTGCATCTTTTTTAGTGTGAGCAATTACAACTCCTTTGCCAGCAGCTAGACCATCGTCTTTTATAACTATCGGATAATTAATCTGATTGAGGTAAAAGAGAGCTGGTTGTAAATCTGTGAAAACCTGATATTTTGCAGTAGGGATTCCGTGCCGCATAAGAAAATCTTTTGTAAATGACTTTGATCCTTCTAATTGGGCTGCTTTTTTGGTGGGGCCAAAACAAGCTAAATTAGCTGCTTTAAAGATATCAACTAAACCAAGAACTAGAGGGGCTTCAGGACCCACAATGGTCAGGTCAACCTTATTGTCTTGTGCAAATTTTTTTAATTTTTCTATATCAGTCGCAGAAATATTAATATTTTTTACTTTTTCTTCAATAGCTGTCCCAGCATTTCCAGGCGCTACATATACCATTTTCACCAGTGGAGATTGGGCAGATTTCCACGCAAGGGCATGTTCTCTTCCCCCACTTCCTATTATAAGAATATTCATAACAATTTTTTCATAAAGACCCTAAATATTTTATTACAAGATTTTCAATAAACTAATGCTTAAAATGACGCATACCAGTGAATACCATAGCTATGTTGTGCTCATTTGCAGCTGCGATTACCTCTTTATCTTTCATAGAGCCACCAGGCTGAATAATTGCTTCTATCCCAACTTCAGCAGCATTGTCAATTCCATCACGGAAAGGGAAAAAGGCATCAGATGCCATAACAGACTTTTTAACTTCTAATTTCGCATGCTCTGCTTTGATTGCGGCTATTCGAGCTGAATTTACTCTACTCATCTGTCCAGCTCCTACTCCAATAGTCATGCTCCCTTTGGCATAAACTATAGCATTTGATTTAACAAATTTTGCTACTCGCCAACTAAAGAGTAAGTCTTGCATTTGACTATCAGTCGGTTGAACATCTGTAACAATTTCGAGATGCTTATATAGCAGATTATTAGTATCCTGAACCAAGATTCCTCCATTAACATGCTTGATTTCAATATCATTTTTATTATTTGGTTCTAGCTTGCCACACTGTAAGAATCTGATATTTTTCTTTTTAGACAAGTATGCAACAGATCTATCTGTGATTGACGGTGCGATAATAACTTCAACAAATTGTTGGTCTAAAATTTCCTTGACTGTCTGCTCTTCTAGTTCTCTATTAAAAGCAATAATTCCCCCAAAGCTTGATTCCGGGTCTGTGCTGTAAGCTTTTCTATATGCTTCAAGGCAATCTTTACCTAAAGCTACACCACATGGATTACCATGTTTTACTATCACACATGCCGGGCCTTCATTAAATTGTCTTACACACTCAAGAGCTGCGTCTGCATCTGCAATATTATTAAAAGAAAGTTCTTTACCTTGAATTTGTCTGGCATTCGCGATACTTAAAGCATCAGGATATTTTTGAATATAAAAAGCAGCATTTTGATGAGGATTTTCTCCATAGCGCATTTGTTCTTTTAGTTGATACTGAATATTAAAAGTTGAACCAAATGACTTTTTTGTTTCTTTTGCTCCAAAATAATTTGCTATTGAGTCATCATATCTTGCGCTATGCTCAAAAGATTTTCTTGCTAATTTAAAACAGGTTTTACTGCTTAATACTCCTTCATTTTTCTCTAGCTCTTCTTTTATGTCGTTATAGTCTTTTGGATCGATCACCACAGCAACATCATTATAATTTTTGGCTGCTGCTCGAATCATTGTAGGTCCACCAATATCTATCTTTTCAATAAGATCTTCATGGCTCGATTCTTTATCAGCAAGGGTCTCCTCGAAGGGGTATAAATTAACAACAACCATATCAATTTCATCAATCCCGTTCACTTCCATTGTTTCATTATCAACTCCTCTACGACCTAAAATGCCACCATATATTTTTGGATGCAAAGTCTTTACTCTTCCATTCATCATTTCTGGAAATTCCGTGTAGTCTGACACCTCCATTACATCAACATTATTATTTCTCAAAAGCTCTGCCGTGCCACCGGTAGACAATATCTCTATTCCTTTTTTATTTAAAAAGTTAGCAAATTCAATGATTCCACTTTTATCGGAGACACTAATTAAGACACGTTTTATCGAGGGCATTTATTTACCTAAATTTTTAATAGCAAATGTAATAAATAGTTTAATCAATTTTATGCAAAGCTAATTTTTTCCTTAACGTAGCTCTGCTTAAACCTAGAATTGAGGCAGCTTTAGATTGGTTGCCTCCTGTATACCGCATGATACTTATCAGTAATGGTTTTTCCGCTTGATTCATGACTAGGTTATAGAGATCGCTTGGCTCAGAGTCTCCAAGTTGCTCAAAATAATTCTCCAGAGACTCAGATATAACACTGTTAATAAGATAATTTATCTTTCGCTTGCCAATAGTTTTTGGGCTTATTGGCTTGTATGCCTTGTCATTACCTGAAAAACTCACGCTACCCTCTCTGTCCGATCTTCTAGCTCTCGAAAATAGTTTTTAATTAATTGTATTTGATCTTTTGTTGTACAAACCTTATTAATTTCTGCTCTAAAGACATTTCCATTAATTTGGGTCTTGCTGTACCAAGCAATATGTTTGCGAGCTATCCTTATTCCAATATCTTCCCCATAAAAACTATATAGTTTATCTAAATGATATAAAAGAAGGCTACAAATTAATCTTTTACTTGGCTCAGGAAGTTTTTTCCCGGTCCTCAGAAAATAGTTTATTTCTTTGAATATCCATGGCCGTCCTTGCGCTGCTCTTCCTATCATCACTGCGTCAGCTTTTGTCCTTTTTAAAACCTCCAAAGCTTTTTCAGGAGTTGTTATATCGCCATTTGCGATAATTGGTATTTTTACACTATTTTTTATTTCTGAAATAACTTCATATTCGGCACTCCCGCTAAATCCACACGCTCTCGTGCGACCATGTACAGCCAAAGCTTGTATTCCCTCAAGCTCAGCAATTTGTGCAATTTTTAGACCATTTTTATTGTTAGCATCCCAGCCAGTGCGAATCTTTAAAGTAACAGGAATATCCACCGATTTTACTGTTTTTTCAAGAATCTTGCCAACTAGGATTTCATTATTTAAAAGAGCTGAGCCCGCATCGAGTTTACAAACTTTCTTCTTTGGGCAACCCATATTTATATCGATAATTTGAGCGCCATTATCGGCGTTAATTTTTGCGGCAGTAGCCATTTGAGTCGGATTCCCGCCCACTATTTGAATCGATATTGGCGCATTTTCATTATCATGACGAAGGCGGCTGAGTGTTTTTTTTGACCCATAAAGGCTTGTATCGGAAGTAATCATTTCAGATGTAGTTAAGCCAGCACCATTTTGACGACATAGCTGCCTGAAGGGTAGATCTGTTACACCCGCCATTGGCGCTAACATGATATTGCTTGAAAGCTTGTGATTTCCTATTTGCATTGTTGTAAAAATTTGTTGAAGTAACAAGAAGACTAAATATTACGCTGATATGCAAGACACGCAAGTTTAAATTATTTATGAGATGAGATTAAATTATTAATCAGTGCTATATGTAATTGTTTTGGCGAAATAAAGGTAAAAATTTTTTTTCATTTAAAATATTCTTATTTTTTTCTGGCATGAATCAATACCCATTGATTTTTTTCTTGATAAGATAAGAATATGAGTTCTCTATGAAACGCTTCTTTAAGCCGCTCTATTTGGTTTTGCAACACACCACATAAAAGAATTTCGCCATTTTTCTTAGTGAGCTTTAGTAGGATATCTTTTTCTTTTATTAGTGTATTTGTAACAATATTTGCTATGAGAAAATCAGCGGAATATTCCGGAATATTGTCATTTTTCACAACCTGAAAATTTTTAACGATATTATTTTTTTTTGCATTTTCTTTACTTGCTTTTATAGCCTGTTCGTCATGGTCAATTCCTAGTACTTTTTTGGCTCCTAATTTCAATGCAGCGATCGATAATATTCCTGATCCACACCCAAAATCCACAAAATACTTACCTTTTAGATTTGCACGAGCAAGCCAATTGAGACATAGAGCGGTCGTAGGATGTGTTCCAGTTCCAAATGCCAAGCCTGGGTCTATTGCTAAAATTAACCCATCTTCTTTTACATTCATACCGGTAGGGCATACCCATAAGTCTTGACCAAATCTCATGGGTTTAAAGTTTTCCAGCCAGATTCTTTCCCAATTTTTATTTTTTAGCTGTTTAATTTCAATGATAAATTCATTTTCAAAATCTTCCTTCGCAAAATACCGGTTTAGCTTATTTTTTAAAATTTCTTTTTTGTGAACTTTGCCATCAAATAGTCCAATAACTTGAGTTCTTGCCCATAAGACCATCTCATTTAGTTCTGGTTCTATTACCGGAGTTTCTGCTGCATCCATATAGGTTATTGATAAAGCCCCTAAAGAGCCAAGAATTTCCTCAATAATATCAGCTTCTGCTGGGCTTGTATTAATCATTACTTGCAGCCAGGTCATTACGATATTACTGATTGGTATTATAAAGCTTAAAGCTTAAGCATTTTTTCGAGGTAGTGAATATTAGTGCCGCCTTTTTGAAAATTTTTATCTTCTAAGATCTTTTGATGTAGAGCGATATTTGTATTAATTCCCTCAATAACCATCTCACTTAGAGCTCCTTGCATTTTCTTTATGGCTATTTCTCTGCTCTCTCCATGAGAAATTAATTTACATATCATGGAGTCATAGTGAGGTGGAACTTTGTAGCCTGCATAAATGTGTGTGTCTACTCTTATGCCTGGACCGCCTGCGACATGTAACTTAGAAATTACTCCAGGACTTGGGAAAAATGTATTTGGATCCTCTGCATTTATACGACATTCAATTGCATGACCTTTTATTTTTATGTCTTCTTGGTTGTAAGTAAGTTTTTTATTACTAGCAACAATTAATTGTTCTTTTACTATATCCACACCAGTAATCATCTCAGAAATCGGATGTTCGACTTGTATTCGAGTATTCATCTCAATAAAGTAAAAATTACCATCTTCAAATAGAAATTCAAAAGTACCAGCTCCTCTATACCCAATATCGCAACATGCTTTTGCGCATTTCTCACCCATTTTTTTTCTTAACTTTATATCAATATCTGGCGCTGGCGCCTCTTCAATTACTTTTTGATGTCTTCGTTGCATTGAGCAATCTCTTTCTGCTAAATGAATCGCATTACCCTGGCCATCAGATAAAACTTGGAATTCTATGTGGCGCGGATTTTTCAAAAACTTTTCCATATAAACGGTATCATTATTAAAAGCAGTGGCTGCTTCGGCACGCGTTAGCTCAATAGATTGGAGCAGTTCAGATTCATTTTCTACCACTCTCATTCCTCTACCGCCACCACCACCAGCAGATTTAATTATTACTGGGTAACCAATTTCTTTTGCTAATTTGATTGTTTTATTCAGATCTTCTTCTATCGGTCCATCGGATCCAGGTACGGTTGGCACTCCGGCACTCTTCATTGCCTCAATTGCCTTTATCTTATCTCCCATAATCCTTATAGTCTCGGGTCTTGGGCCAATAAATGTGAAGCCAGAGCTTTCGACTCTTTCAGCAAAATCTGCATTTTCGGATAAAAAACCATACCCAGGGTGAATTGCAACTGCATCACATACCTCAGCGGCACTAATTATTGCTGGAACATTTAGATAAGATTCTAGAGAAGAGGCTGGACCAATACATACCGATTCATCTGCTAGCCTTACATGCTTGAGATCTCTATCAGCCATTGAATGAACAGCAACTGTCGCAATGCCCAGCTCTCTACAGGCACGCAAAATTCGCAATGCTACTTCACCGCGGTTCGCAATAAGGACCTTTTTTAACATTTAAAATACCCTAGTCAATAATAAATAGGGGCTGATCGTATTCAACTGGCTCTCCGTTTTCGACAAGAATCTTTATTATTTTCCCCGAAGCGTCTGATTCTATTTGATTTAAAATCTTCATAGCTTCGATAATACAAAGAGTATCTCCATTTGAAACATTTGAGCCCTCTTCAACGAAAGGACTTGATGTTGGTGATGGCGATCTATAAAAAGTTCCAACCATCGGAGCTCTTACAACATGACCATCAGGTTCTGCTGGTTGTGTTTCTTCCTGTAGGATAGTGGTTGCTGCCGGTTGTGCTTGTAAGGGAGCTGAGAGATTCAGTGGTGCTACACTACTAGCTCTACTGATTCGTACTGTTTCCTCACCTTCATGAATTTCTATCTCTGCAATATCTGATTCTTCTATTAATTCAATAAGTTTTTTTACTTTGCGAATATCCATTTTTTTCCCATTAATTAGACTGAGATATGTGTGAAAGTGCCGCGGTCAAAGCCATTTCGTAGCTTTGTGCACCGAAGCCACTTATGACTCCAATTGCAATGTCTGAAATATACGACTTTTGACGAAAAGCTTCTCTTCCGAAAACATTAGATAGATGAACTTCAATGAACGGTATCTCTACACCTAATAAAGCATCTCTGATTGCAATACTGGTATGAGTAAAAGCCGCTGGGTTGATGATGATAAATTTAATGTCGTCTAGCTTGGCTTGTTGGATTTGCTCAACTAATTCTGACTCTGAGTTTGATTGAAAAAAACCAATAGAATTATTCTCAGATAAATTCTTTAGATTCTTTTCGATTTGATCGAGTGTCTCATGGCCATATTTGTCCGGCTCTCGACTACCTAGAAGATTTAAATTGGGCCCGTTCAAAACAAGAATGCCGCTCATTTCACAACTACCTCGCCTTACGTGATAACTATATGTCGCTAAAAGTTGCTAATTTGCACTTAATTTTCACGATTTTCGATTAAAATGACCAATTTGTCCAGAATTAATAAATTTCTCATAGTCTCTTAAAGCGCATGCTCTTTTATTGATTTTTGATTTCTTTCAGCAAGATAGGCTCTAATTGGCTTTGTTTTAACTCACCAGTATGCCTCAAAAGAACCTTTCCCTGAGAAGAGGCAACTACCGTGAATGGCAGCCCTTCAAATCTATTACCTAATTTTTTAGAGAGAGATGCAGCTTGAAGATCACCCATCAAGATAGGATAGTTTATGCCATAGGTATCTACGAAATCCTGAACTGGCTCTAAATCATCAATCGCTATCCCAATAAATTGAACATTTTGAGGCTTAAATTTATTTTGCATTTCAATAAAACCTGGTGTTTCTTTGTGACATGGCGGACACCAAGCAGCCCAAAAATTTAATACTATGATTTTCCCCCTCCACTCATGGCTATGGCGCAGCTTGCCTGATAGGTCCGGATAATTATATTCAGGTATGAAATCTAAAAATTTTGGAATTTCTTGTTGTGATAGTTGTCCTTTTGCGGGCCCGTCTTTTTCTGCTCTTTCAATACCCACACTTGTTATTAATCCTAATAACAAACCAACTAGCGCTATGAGAATGCTTTGAGACTTCATTTAATTTTTATTTGAGGAATATGCCGCATTCGCTCTTGCAACCAATTGATCTACGGAAGTTTCTCCCAAAATTCTCAAATTGAGCATATTGTTTCCATCTTTATCCCAAAAATAAATTGCTGGTGGAGCTGGCATATTAAGGTACTTACTGAGCCTAATGTTTTCCTGATCTTGTCGTGTTATGTCAGCCTGAATTAACGAAAAGTTTTTAAGCGCCGCTATTACTTTCAGGTTAGGAAAAATTTCTTTCTCCATCGTTTTACAGTAAGTGCACCAGTCTGCATAAAAATCCAATAAAACTGGCTTCCCTTTTGCTTTTGCTGCAGCTAATTCCATATTGAGTTCTTCGATGCTGTAAATTTTTACAAAAGAGTCTTTAATTGAGTTTGATGTCGAGCTATTTTGCGAGACTATTCCATTTAATGGATTCCATGTATCCTTACCGCCGGCCGCCACACCCACTAAAAAAAGTGACCCGTAAATTAAAAGTATGACTCCAAAGCTTTTTGAGATAATTTCCCATCCATTTTGATTATCAGAAAGTTTCTTCAAAGCACCATAGTAAATACCAGAGACAATCAATAAAATTCCCCAAAATACCATAATCGCAATTTCGGGAACATATGTTGGACTCAAGCGTTCAAGAAAAACTATAGCAAGCGCCAACATCAAGATTCCGCCTGTTACTTTTACTTTGTCCATCCAAATGCCAGATTTTGGCAATAATGCGCCGCCACCAGCTCCTAACACCAGGAGAGGTAAGCCCATTCCGAAGCCAAATACCCATAGATAAATAAATCCGGTAAATAAATCTTGTGATTGAGCAGCAAATGCCAAGACCGCAAGCAATATTGGCCCTCCACAGGGACCCACAATTAATGCAGACAAAACGCCCATAAGAAATACACCAAACAAAGAACCGCCTCTTTGTTTGTTACTGTATCGGTTTAATAGAGATTGAATGCTAGCTGGAATTTGTATTTCATAAAATCCAAACATAGACATCGCCAATATAACGAACAAAATTACCGTGGGAATTAAAACTAACGGCGTTTGAAGAGCAGATTGTATATTTATGCTCTGTCCAAAAAGAGCCATTGCTCCACCAATTGCACCAAAAGTTATTGCCACGCCTTGGGTGTAAGCAAGAGACAGATTAAACGAATGTATTGTTGTTAATTTTTTGCCTTGACCCATAATAAGAGAGGAAAGAATAGGTATCATTGGATACATACACGCTGTAAAAGCCACCAAAAGTCCAAACCCCAAACTTAAAAAAATTCCAAAACTAAAATCCGCTGTTTCTAGATCTTCTAGTAGTGAATCCTGTTCATTAAAAATTTCTGCTTGGCTCAATGGCGTAGAAATTTTTACATTTTTTCCGTCGTTATTATTTATCGCACTCAGGACAAATAAACTAAGCTCTGACTTTTGTGGGGGGTAGCATACTCCCTGCTCAGCGCATCCTTGATATGATGCTAATATTTTTATTTGATTGTTAGAATTTTTGTCATGTTGAAATGGTATATCTACAACTAGGCGTGTCTCATAAACAGCAACATCACCCATTGTTCCATCTGGCCTTACAGAGTTCTTTTTTATTTTTGGCGATGGGAGCGCGTAAGTTTTAAAATTAAAATTATCAGATAATTCATCAATTTTTACTTTGTCTTGGTAAAGATAAGTTCCCTTTGCTATCTCCCACTTCAGTCGCAATTTATTATTTTCTATAATTTCAGCATCGATTTTGAAAGCTTGATCTGGTGGCAATATTTCATCATTTGATAAATCGCTTAATATGCCATTGCTAAATAAAAAAGAACTATCGCCTGAGACACTATTATTCGCTAAATCACTCTCAAGCGATAACGTGTCTGAAGATTGTTCCATTCCAAAAGCATGAAGGCTTGGAATAAGAATAAGAATTAAATAAAGGGTAAGTCTTTTCATAATATTTATTCACATTATCAGCAAATTAGGCTTCATTTTCCTGTCTTTACAAAGTAACGATTAAGTGCCACCTATAGTTTAGACGTTACCGCCACCTAATTATTCTTAAAGTAACGTTGTATCTTATCAATTTAGTATAAAACGCCATGAAATTGTTCAATTTCTGCAAATACACATAATTTTTTCTAAAAATATGATTTTTCAAGGTTTTTTTTCTACGGATTTATATTTTGAAGAAACACCTATTTTTTATCCTTGTTTTAAAGTCATGTTAATCGTGGTGAAATCACTGTTTACATAAATATTTGGAGCTAATATGCCAAATCCTGTATTGATTTTTATATTACTTTTCGCTGGTATTCCCTTAATCGAGCTTTTCATACTTATCGAGGTGGGAAGTAATATAGGCGCACTCGCAACCATCCTTTTATCTATTTTTACGGCTATTTTTGGAGCAGCTCTTGTGAGACTTCAAGGAATCTCAATTCTGTTTCGAGCTCAAGAAATGGTTGTCAAAGGTGCCGCGCCAACAATAGAGATACTGGAGGGCACCATTCTATTGCTAGTGGGTTTTGCCTTGCTTCTTCCTGGCTTTGTAACGGATATTGTAGGTTTTTTACTACTCATTCCAATTTTCCGTAGATTTATAATAATCAGATATTTTAATCAGAAAACAAATTTTACAAGTGACGACCAGCACTATAACTCAGATAAAAAGAAGGATTCTTTGATCGAGGGTGAGTACCATAAGGATGACTAATTTTTTTTAACACAACATGGAGAAACTTGTGCCGCTAATTAAACCTTTTGCAGGATTGCGCCCAAAACAAGGCAGGGAGGGTGATGTCATAGCTCCCCCATATGATGTGGTCAGTAGAGTAGAGGCCAAGGATATGGCTGTAAATAAGCCTTGGAGCTTTTTACATATCTCCCGACCTGAAATCGATCTACCAGATTCAGTTTTAAACACAGATTCGGAAGCTTACACAAAAGGACTTGGCAATCTAAAAAAAATGATAGATGAGGGTGTTTTAGAGCGAGATGAAGGATCCTTTTACTATGCTTACAGGCTTACTGTCGACGATCATTCTCAACTTGGAATTGTGGCAACTGCTTCGATTGAAGACTACCAATCAAATAGAATCAAAAAACATGAACACACAAGGATCGAAAAAGAAAATGATAGGGTAAAGCAAATAGACACATTGAATGCTCAAACTGGACCAGTTTTTTTGATTTACAAGTCAACTGATAAAATTGAAAATTTATTAAAGGTTGCAGTAGACAGAGAAGCTGATGTCAAAGTAATTGCCGATGATGGAGTGCGACATGAGATTTGGGTTGTAAGGGAAAATGCTTTTATTGAACCTCTCACAGAAAACTTCAATTCAATGAAATCTATATATGTCGCAGATGGCCACCATAGGTCAGCTGCAGCATCTCGGGTGGGATTGCAAAGAAAGGAAAATAACCCTAACCACACGGGCGAAGAGAATTATAATTTTTTCTTGAGCGTTATATTCCCTCATAATCAAGTAAAGCTGCTCGATTACAATCGGCTTGTAAGGGATTTAAATGGAAAATCGAATGAAGATTTCCTCGATTTATTGAAAAAGAATTTTAATGTAAGGAGTATTGGAAAAAGATACAAGCCCTTAAGAAAGCAAGAATTTGGTATGTATCTTGACAAACAATGGTTTGTTTTAAATTTAAAAATTCCTCAAAAATCGAAAGATCCGGTAGCAGACCTAGATGTTAGTATCTTGGCTGACTGCATTTTAGAACCTTTATTGGGCATAACAGACCCAAGAATCGATGAGCGTATTGATTTTGTTGGCGGTATAAGAGGAATGGAAGAATTAGAAAAAAGAGTTGATAGTGGGAAATGGTCGGTTGCTTTCTCTTTATTCCCAACAAGCGTTGAGGCTTTGATGGCTGTGGCCGATGCTGGTGACGTAATGCCGCCAAAATCCACCTGGTTTGAACCAAAGCTGGCAGATGGCCTCATAAGCCACATGCTAGATTGATCCCCATCCTTAAATTAGTTAATCCTAATATACAGTTTTGTAGAGAAAAATACTTGACTTTCTCTCACTGATCCCTACCATTAGCACTCGCTGTACTGAGTGCTAATAAAACATTAGCGTATTAATTTTTTTTTATACCCATCAGGAGTTTGATGATGAACATCCGTCCTCTGCACGACCGAGTGGTCGTCCGTCGCAAGGCCGAAGAAACAACAAGCCCAGGAGGCATAGTGCTTCCAGATGCTGCTGCTGAAAAGCCAGTTGAGGGTGAGGTGATTGCTATTGGCAAAGGCAAAACATCGAACAGTGGTGAAGTAACACCATTAGACGTCAAGGTTGGCGACACTGTTTTATTTGGAAAGTATTCTGGCACAGAAGTAAAGATTAGCGGTGAAGATGTGCTAGTAATGCGTGAAGAAGACATCATGGGCGTCATTGAAGGCTAATCCTTCGACGCTTAAATCTACAGAATTCAGGAATTTAACATGGCTGCAAAAGACGTATTATTTGGTGACGAGGCACGTCAGCGTATGTTGGATGGGGTTAACACCCTTGCTGACGCAGTAAAGACCACATTGGGACCGAAAGGTAGGAATGTGGTTCTCGAAAAGGGCTTTGGAGCACCAACAATAACAAAAGACGGAGTATCCGTTGCAAAAGAAATCGAGCTTCATGATCATTTTGAGAACATGGGAGCCCAAATGGTTAAAGAAGTCGCATCTCAGACTAACGATGTGGCAGGTGATGGGACTACTACTGCAACTGTTCTCGCTCAAGCAATGGTTCGTGAGGGACTGAAAGCAGTTGCTGCGGGAATGAACCCCATGGATTTGAAAAGAGGAATGGACAAAGCAGTTCAAAATGCCGTCGAACACCTCTCTGGTTTATCCACACCATGTGCTGATGGAAAAGCAATTGCACAAGTTGGCACTATTTCTGCAAATTCCGATACAAGTGTCGGTGACATTATTGCAGAAGCGATGGATAAGGTGGGAAAAGAGGGCGTAATCACCATCGAAGAGGGGTCGGGGCTTGAAAACGAGCTCGATGTCGTTGAGGGGATGCAATTCGACCGTGGTTATTTATCTCCATATTTTATAAATAATCAACAGAGCCAAACCGTCGATTTAGAGGATCCGTACATATTGATTCACGACAAGAAAATTTCAAATATCCGTGATTTGTTACCTGCATTGGAATCTGTTGCAAAGGCTGGAAAACCATTAATGATAATCGCAGAGGATGTCGAGGGAGAGGCTCTTGCCACTTTGGTAGTAAATACAATGAGAGGCATTGTAAAAGTAGCAGCAGTCAAGGCTCCTGGTTTTGGCGACAGAAGAAAAGCAATGTTGCAGGATATAGCAGTATTGACCGGAGCGACGGTCATATCCGAAGAAGTCGGTTTAACTCTAGAAAAGGCCTCATTGAATGAGATGGGTAATGCCAAACGTATTCAAATTACAAAAGAGGAGACTACAATTATTGACGGTGTTGGTACCGAAAACGATATTAGTGGTCGATGCGAATTGATACGTACTCAGATTGAGGATGCTACTTCAGACTACGATCGTGAGAAATTACAAGAGAGACTTGCAAAGCTTTCAGGCGGTGTTGCTGTAATAAAAGTGGGAGCGGCAACTGAAGTTGAAATGAAAGAGAAAAAAACACGAGTTGAAGATGCGCTTCATGCAACTAGAGCTGCGGTAGAGGAAGGAATCGTCCCTGGCGGCGGCGTTGCACTGGTTAGAGCTCAAAATGCGATAGCAGATTTGACTGGCGAAAATCATGATCAGAGTATTGGAATCGGTATTGCACGTCGATCCATGGAAGAACCCCTTCGTCAGATAGTAGAAAATTCAGGTGATGAGCCTTCAGTTGTTCTTAATGAGGTATCAAAATCAACGGGAAATAACGGCTATAACGCTGCTAGTGGTGAATATGTTGATATGATTGATGCAGGTATTTTAGATCCAACGAAAGTCACCCGCTCTGCTCTTCAAAATGCAGTATCTGTTGCAGGCCTGATGATAACTACTGAAGCAATGGTTGCTGATGAACCTGCCGATGAGGGAGGCCCAGCCGCTGGCGGCGGTATGGGACACGACCCCGGTATGGGAATGATGTAAATATTCCTTTTCAGTAGGATAAAAAACCCGCAATCTATGGGTTGCGGGTTTTTTTTATGTTTTTTTAATTGAAATAAAAAATAATAAGCTAGATAAAGATTTGTGAAAAAGTTAAATCAAAATATAGAGAGATGGCAAAACAGCTTATCCGGCCTCCACGACCCTTTGCCAGAAAAACAAAGGAATCTCGTTTTTCAATGCAGTGAATTTGCTGCCAACCAATTTATTCAAAATAGAAATGAATATCTAGATCTTTGGGAGAAAGGTTTTTTTCAGAAATTGGTTAACTCTGAAGAAATGGAGGAAATGATTAATAAGGACTTAAGATTAATCTTAAATGAAGAGAATCTAATAAAATCTTTGAGAAAATTTCGCAATCAACAAATGGTACGAATAATTTGGCAAGATTTATGTGGATTAGCTGATATAGAGCAAACAATGAAAGATCTATCAAATCTTGGTGAGATTTGTGTAAAAGCTGCATTAGATAAACTTTTTCAATGGGAAAAAGAAAAAAAGGGAACACCTAGAGATCTCAATGGAAAAGAGCAAAATTTAATTATTTTGGCTATGGGTAAGTTAGGAGCTCAAGAGCTAAATATGTCATCAGATATAGATCTAATTTATTGCTTCCCTTCTCATGGATCAACAGATGGGCCACAAAAAATTGAAAATGAGAAGTTTTTTTTAAAGTTAGCTCAAAAGCTCGGAAAGGTACTGTCATTAAAAACACCAGATGGTTTTGTTTTCAGGGTTGACCTCAGGCTCAGGCCATTTGGAAGTTCTGGACCGCTTGTTATAAGTTTTAATTCCATGGAGAAATACTTAAGAGATCAAGCCAGGGCTTGGGAACGTTACGCGATGGTAAAGGCAAGGGCAATTACAGGAAGCTCACAAGAAAAACAGTTTATTGAAGGTAAAATCAAAGCTTTTGTTTACAGAAGTTATGTCGACTACGGCGTTATTGAGCCAATTAGAAAAATAAAACAACGGATAGATTTTAAATTAAATAACGGAAAGCTTGATTCCAATATAAAGGTGGGTTGGGGCGGTATAAGAGAAATAGAATTTCTTGGCCAAGCATTCCAATTAGTCAGAGGCGGAAGAGATCTCGATTTACAAGAGAGATCAATACTGCTTATTTTAGGAATACTGGGAAATAAGGATTTTTTAAAAAAAGATACTATTATTGAGCTAAAAAGTGCATATATTTTTTTAAGAAGGGTAGAAAATAGACTTCAGGCTTGGAGAGATGAGCAAACACATGAAATCCCGAATGAAGATTCTGACCGAATTCGTCTAGCTATAAGTATGGGCTTTAAAAGATGGGATGACTTTTCTCTTATTCTTGATGAGCATAGAAATATAGTGCATAAAAATTTCAATTCACTATTTGAAACATCATTACTTAAAGGCACTGATGATCAATTAAAATCAAATCCTATTTGGCTTAATGATAATTATAAAATTTCTAAAAATTTACTCAAAGATTTAGGGTTCTATGATCCAAAAATAACATATGAAATATTACATAAATTTAAATCATCAAATATAGTAGATAATTTATCTGATTCTGGGAAATCAAAACTCGATCAATTGATTCCTACGATATTAGATATATTAGCCCATAAAGATAATAATCACATAATATTAAGTCGACTTCTCAGTTTATTCGAAACCTTAGTGAAGCGGACAACTTATCTTGACTTATTAGTGGAAAATCCAAAAGCCATCGCTCAATTAATCAAACTTATGGGTGAAAGTAGCTGGATTAGCAGTCAAATTAAATCATTACCAATCTTATTAGATAATTTGCTAGATCCTGAACGTCTATATACACCTATGCGCCAAGAAGAATTAACACTTGAATTAAATTCACTTGTAAAGTCAGTACCAGATGATGATGAAGAGCAAGAAATGGAAAGAATTCGTCAGTTTGCATTAGGAAATAAATTAAGGGTAGCCGCAGCTGAGATAACTGGAGCGATTCCACTCATGATAGCAAGCGACTATCTTACAGAAATAGCAGAGGTGAGTTTAAAGGAAGTATTTAAAAATTCATGGAAAAGCATTTCCAATAAATTTGGAAAACCAACTCTTCCTAATGAAATGAATACGGGCTTTGCGATAATAGCTTATGGAAAATTTGGTGGTATTGAGCTTGGCTATAGCTCAGATCTTGATATGGTATTTCTTCATGGCAGCGATAATGTAGAGGCTACAACTAATGGTGATCGTAAAATAAATAATGACATATTCTTTACCCGCTTAGGTCAAAGAATAATTCATCTTTTTATGACTAGAATGTCATCCGGTCTTTTATATAATGTTGATGTGAGGTTGAGACCAAATGGTGAATCTGGGCAATTAGTATCCTCCTTGAATGCTTTTGAGAGGTATCAAAAAAATGAAGCATGGACTTGGGAACATCAAGCGCTGATTCGCGCTCGAGTAATAACTGGTGACAAAGAAGTTATTAGAAAATTTAAAGAGATAAGAAAAAGCGTTTTATGCCTTACTCGCGATAATTTAAAATTACGTGAAGATGTCAAAATAATGCGAAAAAAAATGGCAAAAAAACTGGATCGGTCAGATAAGGTTTTTTTTGACATAAAGCAGGGCTCGGGCGGTTTAGTAGACATTGAATTTATAGTTCAGTACCTTGTTCTCAAATGGGCATCTCGTTACCCCGAACTAGCCGATTGGACAGATAATGCTAGAATTTTAGAAAATTTAGAGAAATATGATTTATTGGAGGGAAGCTCCTCTAATGAATTATTTCTTATTTATAGCAGGCTCAGAGGATTAATTCATAAGTATTCTTTGCAAGAATTAGAACCCATGATCCCACAGAAAGAGTTAAAACTAGAAAGGGAAAAAGTTATAGAAATGTGGAATGTTTTATTTTTTTAACAAAAAATATGAAGTATTTTGCGGCTTAATTTACAGGAAATAAACTTTCATCCACCGCTTCACAAACAGCATGCATAAAAAGAGAATGAATTTCTTGGATTCGGGCAGTGTTGTCACTTGGAATTATTAATGAAATATCACATATTTCTGCTAAATCGCCCCCATTATTTCCTGTTAGCCCGACACATGTGATCCCCATTTTTTTTGCTTCTAGTACTGCATTTATTACGTTCTTAGATTTACCAGAGGTTGACAAAGCTATTAGTAAATCGCCATTTTTTCCATGAGCTTCAATTTGCCTAGAAAAAATTTGATTAAAATCGAAATCATTACCAATAGCTGTCAAATCCGAGGTATTTACTGTCAAAGCTAGGGCCGGTAGCGCTTTACGGTTGATTTTGTACCTAGTTACCCATTCTGCGGCGATATGCTGAGCGTCGGCTGCAGAGCCACCATTTCCACAAAGAAGTACCTTGTTGTTGTTTTCAAAAACTTTGATAATTTCCGCTGTTATGGCTAGCATAGATTCCAGATGCTCATTAATAGACCTCTGTTTTAAGTTTATACTGGAGCTGAAGGCTTCTTTTAATAACAAGGTGAGTGAGTGTTTCGTTAACATATGTTAAATTCCAAATTTATTGATTGTTATTGTAATGGTATCCGAAAATTACGGAATATGTTTCAATTACATGCCTTCTTTTCTAACATTTTGAGGAAAAAAAATGCCAACGATGGCTGATCGAGATGGGGTTATTTGGTTTGACGGTGCTTTGGTGGACTGGCGCGAGGCAAATACACATCTATTAACACATACATTGCACTATGGAATGGGTGTCTTCGAGGGTGTTCGAGCGTACCCAACAAATGAGGGATTAGCTATATTTAGATTGTCTGATCATACTCGTCGATTATTTGATTCAGCCCATATCCTAGGTATGAAAATTCCTTTCAATCCATCTGAGATAGAGGATGCTCATAAAACTGTGGTGAAAGAAAATGAGCTTAATTCTGCCTATTTTAGACCAATGTGTTTTTATGGGTCTGAGGGAATGGGCTTGAGAGCCGATAATTTAAAAGTACATGTCATGGTAGCAGCTTGGGAGTGGGGCTCTTATCTTGGCGAAGATAATATGAAAAATGGAATAAAAGTCAGAGTTTCATCATTTACAAGGCATCATGTTAATTCGACTATGTGTCGCGCCAAAGCAAATGGCAATTATATGAATTCTATGATGGCACTGAAAGAGGCCCTTGATGATGGTTATGATGAGGCTATTTTATTGGATTCAAATGGTTTTGTTATGGAGGGCTCTGGCGAAAATATCTTTATTGTAAGAGATAATGTTATTTTTACTCCAGATCTTACTTCAGCTCTTGATGGTGTAACAAGAAAAACTGTGATTCAACTAGCTGAAGAATTAAATTATAAAGTTGTTGAGCGAAGAATTACGCGAGATGAGCTTTATATTGCCGATGAGGCTTTTTTTACTGGAACAGCTGCTGAAGTAACACCTATTCGCGAAATTGACGGCAGGTCAATAGGCAGTGGAAAACGGGGGCCCATTACTGAAATACTCCAGAGTAAGTACTTTGAAGTTGTCTTTGGCAAAAGCCCAAACCATGAGAATTGGCTTACAATTGTAAAATAAAATTTATGAGCGAAAAGATAAATAAAACAGCTGTAAGGGTGAAAAAGACTGATTTACCTTTATCATGCCCTCGACCTGGCGAAGAATTATGGAACATGCATCCAAGAGTTTTTCTTCCGATTGAAAAGTCAGGTAAAGCAAGCTGCCCCTATTGTGGCGCCTCATTCGAATTGATCGATTGAGCAAATATATTTTGAAATATGAACTTGGCTAATCGTATTCTTATTGTCGGCCCATCATGGGTGGGAGATATGGTCATGGCACAGAGTTTATTTAAAATTTTAAAACTAGAGCTCCCTGATTGTGAAATTGATGTACTCGCTCCATCATGGAGCTTACCAATTATAGAGCGAATGCCAGAAGTATCTAATGCCATAAAATTACCATTTAAACATGGCCAATTAAATTTACGAAAGCGCTGGCTTTTCGGCCACTCCTTTAGAAATAATTATCAGAGAGCTATTCTTCTCACAAATTCTTGGAAATCGGCAATTATTCCCTTTTCTGCTAATATTTCAAAGCGGACAGGTTGGATTGGTGAATTAAGGTTTGGGCTAGTTAATGACATTAGAATCAATAAAAAGAAATATGAAAAAACCGTTGAAAGATTCGTTGCTTTAGCTTTTTCTGTAAACAAGAAAAATATCTCTATTCCTTTCCCAAGTCTTACTATAGATACGAAGAAACAGAAAATCTTTTTATCTGATTTTGGAATTGGAAAAGAAGCAGATCGACCACTATTAGGACTTTGCCCAGGCTCAGAAGTTCAAAAAAAATGCTGGTCTAAGAATGGATTTGCTGAAATTGCCGAAACATATTTAAATAGAGATTGGGATGTTTTCTTGTTTGGTTCTGAGAAAGATAGAGATTATTGCGAAAAGATAAATGTAAAAACAAAAAATAGATGTATTAATTTAGCGGGGCAGACAAGTTTGACTCAAGTAATAGATCTAATGTCCGCATGTGACGCAGTAGTTTCCAATGATTCAGGCTTAATGCATGTTGCCGCTGCAGTGGATAGACCATTAGTTGGTATCTTTCTTTGCACTGATCCCAAATTCACTCCACCTCTTTGTTCAAAAAAAGAAATAATCTCAAGGTATGATATGAATGAAAAATTTATATCACCTAACGAAGTTGATTATTCCATACAACGGGTTTTAAATATGGAATAAGTATGAATGTCTTAATTATAAAAACTTCTTCACTGGGTGATTTAATTCATACTTTTCCAGCCCTGACAGATGCTCAATTTTCTGTGAAAAGTGTCCAATTTGATTGGGTTGTAGAAGAGAGCTTTTCCGAGGTTCCTTTATGGCATCCTTCTGTTAATGAGGTTATTCCCATTGCGATTCGTCGTTGGAGAAAAAACTGGCGACAAACCCTTAGGCTTAAATCTATTGGTCAATTCAAAGAAAATTTAAGAAAAAAGCGATACGATCTCATTATTGATGCCCAGGGATTAGTGAAAAGTGCAATTCCTGCGAGGTGGGCTCTTGGGCCTATTTCTGGGTTTGATCGAAAGTCTGCCAAAGAGCCTTTGGCAAGTTTTTTTTATCATAAAGCGTATAAAGTTGAATTTGATCAGCATGCAATAAGAAGAAATCGCATACTTTTTGCAAAATCTCTCGGATACGATTTTACTGAAAAAGAAGTAGATTTTGGTTTGAATTGGAGGGCCACACGTAAAACAGACGTCATGCTTTTACATGTTACAAGTCTAGCTAGCAAACAATGGCCAGATTTATACTGGGCAGAACTAGCACACTATATAAAACAAGATGGTTTTGAGCCTCTTTTACCATGGCATACTGCTGAAGAGCGATTAAGAGCAGACCGTATCAGAAAGATGGCAAATTGCGGAAAAACTCTCCCAAGGTTGACTCTTAACGAAATAGCCAGTCGTATAACTGGTTGTGGAGGTGTTGTTGGAGTAGATACAGGGCTTTCACATATTGCGGCTGCTGTAAAAACTCCGATGGTTATGCTTTTTGGACCAACGAACATAGAACTCACCGGCGCTGTTGGAGATTCTGTTATCAATTTAAACTTTGAGGAAATAAATCCATTAAGTGTTTGGACTAACTTAAAGAAGAAGATGGAGCACGCTTAATGGCCGAATCATTATCAGCTGTTATTGTGACAAAGAATGAGGCTATCAGACTGTCAAAATGCCTAGAAAGCCTATCGTTTGTTGATGAAATTGTAATTGTTGATTCTGGAAGCATTGATGAAACTCAATCAATAGCACGGGCATATGGATGCAGAGTCATTGAGCAAAATTGGCTCGGCTTTGGTCCTCAGAAAAGATTTGCAATTGAAAAAGCAAAAAATAATTGGGTTCTTTGTCTAGATGCAGATGAATGGATTTCATCTGAACTAGCAAGCACTATTGAGTTACTATTTCAGAGCAATCTTAAATATAAAGCTTATCAAATGCCTCGTCGTAATTACTTCATGGGAAAATGGTTACGACATGGTGAGGGATATCCAGATTGGTCTTTACGTTTATTTGATAGAAGATTTGCTCAATGGAATGATGAAAAAGTGCATGAACAAGTTGAAACTAAGGAAAAGGTCGGATCATTAAAAGGGGATATATTCCATGAATCTCAGGATTCAATTTATTCATATTTAGAAAAACAAAATCAATACACCTCTCTGCAAGCTGAACGACTATATAAATTGGGTAAAAAAGCATTTTTATTTAAATTATTATTTAATCCTTTATACAGATTTTTCAGAATCTACTTTGTACGATTAGGCTTTTTAGATGGCATTCCTGGACTGATACATATTTTAATTGGATGTTTCAATAGTTTTTGTAAATATGTCAAGCTCAGGGAGCTATATAATAAGGCTAAAGAGCGTTAGTTAAATATGAAAAATAAAACGACCACATTTGCTGAGCATGATGAATCCGCTGGATTAGCGCTACCAAATGATGCCGTACCCTTAGAAAAGGTAAAAAGAATACTAATGGTGAAATTTCGCCATTTAGGTGATGTGTTGCTAATGTCAGCATCACTATCAGCACTAAAAAAATCGATGCCGAATGCTGAAATAGATGTACTTATTTATTCTGACACCGTATCTATGTTAGAAAATCATCCAGCAATTAGAAAGATCCATACGGCTGATAGAGAATGGAAAAATTTCAGTTTTGTCGACCGCCTAAAAAATGAATGGAAATGTTTGAAAAATTTAAGAAAAGAAAACTATGATCTAGTTTTTAATTTGACTGAAGGAGATCGCGGTGCTCTTGCTAGTCTCATAAGTGGTGCAAATTGGAGGGTTGGCTTAGATGACCCTAGAAATATGCAGAGCGTATGGAAAAAATTTGCTTACACTCATAAGTTTAGGACTGACTATAATCGGCGTCATATGGTCGAGCAAAATTTAGATGCGCTTCGTCGAATTGGCATTAGAGTACCAATTAACAGTGAGCCACTTTTGTTTAAGATCGATAAAAAGGATGATGACTCATCAGAGGAGAAATTGAGATCTCTGGATTGGGATGGAGAAGATTTTGTTATCATTCACCCAACATCTCGTTGGATGTTTAAATGCTTACCTCCAAAAAAAGTAGCTTATCTTGCAGATTATTTTTATAAAAAAGGCTTAAGGGTGATATTAACTTCGTCTTCGGAAAAAAGTGAAAAATCGATGATTTTGGAGGTAAAGCAATATATAAAGAATCCACTCTTTGACCTATCTGGGGAATTAACAATCAAGGAATTAGGTTCTCTTATTGCAAAAGCAAAAATATTTTCTGGCACGGATTCTGTCCCTATGCATATGGCTGCTGCGTTGGGCACTCCAACCTTGGCATGGTTTGGCCCCAGTTTTGAGAAAGTATGGCATCCTTGGATGGTACGGCAATGTCTAGTATCGTTGGATGTTTCTTGCCGCCCTTGCGGATTTGATGGATGCGGAGGGGGGAAAAGAAGCGAATGCTTGATAGGTATAAACTCTAAGGAGCTTTCCGAAGCTGCTGATAGGTTGCTCAATGATTTTACTTCATAAAATAGATATGAGAAGAGATGGTCGATAAACAACAATTTATTAAACCAAAATTAAATATGCTACATGCAAAAGACATGCAGCATATTAAATTATCATACATAACTCATTTCTATTTTGACCAAAAGACGCCCGACACACTTTTTGAACTTCTTAGAAAATATGAGGACTATTCTCCAGAGATTTTGGATTTTATTCATTTTGTAATTGTCGATGATTGTTCACCATTGAATTTTGATATTCCTGAATTTCAATTAAATATCACTTGGCTTAGAATAACAGACGATATTAAATGGAATCAGGGTGGCGCAAGAAATCTTGGAGTAATGTATGCAAAATCAGATAAAATTCTTATCAGCGATTTAGATTTGGAGTTCCCTGAGCATACCTTGGAAAAAATGATAACCGCAAGAAATCCTGGAAAACATTTCTATAAAATCTACAGAAAAAATAAAGAGACTGGACTGCTAAGAAATGGCCATCCAAATACTTTTTTCATGTCAAGAGCACGATTCCTGCGCTTTTATGGGTATGATGAGGAATATAGTGGTGGTTATGGAGCTGAAGACTATCGGTTTGTGAAGTTTCTGAAATATCATGGTAGTTGGCAACATCATCTATCGAAACGTTTTTTTTGTTTTAAGAGAGAGGAGATTGATAGAACTACTTCTTATCATTCATTGAGTAGAAACTTTGATAGAAATTCACCTATTGATAAAAGAAAGAGATCAGAATTACTTGAATGGGGCCCTGAATCAGGTCACAGCAGAATTTTTTTAAATTTTAAATGGAAAGTATGTAAGGTTTTTATGCGACCCAAACAAGAAAAAAAATCTAAGAGATTATGGAAGCACCTCTGGTTATTTAGAACAGTCTTTGGTGGCAGAAGCTGAGATGTCTGAGTTTCATATTCAAGGTGAAGAAAAAATAAGAATAATTTATCCCTTTCCAATGCATATAAATCAGGGCTTTAGTTATATGTTAAGTATTAGTCAATTTGTAAATGCCCTCGGTGAGACTTGTAATATCGATTTTCTTACACTAGATATATCAGAAGATGCAGAAGTTTTTTTTAAAGAAAATTTAGGTCTAAAGATAAGTAAAAGAATAAAATTTGTTCAAATTAGTAATAAATTTTTATCCTTAAAAAGTAATAAAGTTTTTTTTAAAAAAAATGTCTCTAATTATATTAAGAAAACAGCCAAGAAAAATGAAAAGATCGTAATTTATAGTAGAGACTATAAACAATTGGCTAGTTTAATGAAAATTTTTGCTAACCGGAAAAATATCAAATTTGTGTTCGAAGCACATCAAATTCAATCGCAAAATTTATGTCGAAGAGGTAAATTCTCTGAAGCTGAAAAGTTATTTAAAATTGAAAAAAATGTTTATGAAAATGTAGATGGAATAATCGCAATATCACCTACTCTTAAACAAGAGATTGTTCGTCTTTTCAAAGGAGCCAATTGCCCATATGAAATACTTCCGGTAGGAGTATCTGAGAATTTTTTTACTAATCGGCCAAAAAATTTTTCATATGATATCATCTATAGTGGCAATTTTAGCGAGTGGAAGGGAATTGATGTATTGATTAGTGCGATAGCAATTTTAAAAAAAGACGTTATTGATTTAAAGGTTCTTTTTGTAGGCGTTAGAGAAAATAATCTTCGAGAGATTCAAGAACAATTAAATTTTTATAAATTGGAGTCGGTAATAGATATAAGGAAAAGAGCCCCAATTTGTGAAATTCCTGCATTGATTTCATGCTCTAAAGTTGGTGTAGTTTCCATTTCATATAAAGATGATGGTCTTTTATATACATCTCCTTTAAAACTATTTGAATATTTAGCATCCGGAATGCAAGTAGTCGTGTCCAGTGTGCCGTCTCTTTTGTCTTCACTGCCACATGAACTAGTTCATTGGTCTATTCCTGAAGATTCAACATCTCTTAGTGAGGCCCTTTATAAAGCCTTAAAATGTGATAATGCTCCCAATAGTAGGGGCATTTCTTTTGCACGGGAAAATACTTGGCACGAGCGCGGAAAAAAGTTATTACAATTTCTGCAAAAAAAAATTGATTGGTAATTAATCGGAGATAAAATTGATATCTTCAAAAAATGAACTGAGTGAAAGAAATGGATGGATGGGATACTGGCCAAAAGAAGGATGGAAGGGAATTCTTGACCCAGAGAATGGAAGAATAAGAATGTTTTTAATAGAAGAGGCGAAAAAATTAACACATGGGGCTTTGATTCTAGATGCGGGGGCAGGAAAGCGGCCATATAAAGATATATTTTTAAAATTTAATTATGAATCATGTGATATGCCAGGCGGTTTTTATTCGGAGAATCATAATTTTGAATGTGATTTGAGTGATATCCCAAAGCCTGATAATTCTTATGATGTAGTTGTTCTCACCCAAGTCCTTGAGCATGTTCCAAGTCCAAAAGATGTTTTATCTGAAATAAACAGAATTTTGAAAAAAGACGGAAGACTTTTAATTTCTGTTCCTTTAAATGGCCCACTTCATGGAGAGCCATGGCATTTTTATCATTTTACGCATTATGGCATCAGTGAGTTAGCAAAAAGTTGTAATTATAATATTATTTCCGTAGAAAAAATTGGAGGATCTTTTTGGTCATTGGGAAAGCGAATTCCAGATTCTTTTAGAAAATTATTCAAACAATTTGACCCTTTTAGAGCTAAAAAAAGAAATCAAAGCATACATTTTTGTATAGCGATGAATGTCTTACTTTTGCCAATTTATATTTTAGCTTACTTGCCAAGTGCATATATAGTACGACCGTTATTTTACTGGCTTGATAAACTCGATCATGAAAAAAAATATACCTTAGGATACACAATTGTTTTGGGAAAACTTAATTAAATTTTTTTAAAATATTTTCTAATCTTTTCTCAAGCGCACCTTGACTATATTTCTTCATGGAAATTTCCCTATTTATGATACCAATTTTTTTTCTCAAGTTAGGATCATCTACTAATTTATTACAGCAGTTAATTAGTTCATCAATCTTCCCGAATTCTGCCACCATACCATTCTTATAATTTCGTATTAAATCGCTCATCGGTCTCTTGTTGTATACAATAATTGGTAATGAGCATGCCATAGCTTCTAATATTATTGTCCCTAGGCCCTCGCTATGGGAGGGATAAAGAAATATATCGAATGCATTCAATATATTGGGTATATCATTTCTAAAGCCGGTCCATATTACTCGTGAAGTATCTATGTTATGTTTTTTTAATTTATTTAATATTTGGCTTTTTGTTTCAGGATAGTTTTTTCCTCCAAAAACAAACCAAATATTCTTATTTTGCATGATTTTTATCAATGTATTACAACAATCCCATGCTCCCTTTTCCTTCCTTAGTGCCGTTAAGGTGCCAATCACTAAAGCATTATCGGGAATATCAAATTCTTCTCGAAATGTGCTTTTCTTAGTACAAAAATTTTCTACATCAACAGAGTCTGGTAGGTAATAAATATTTTTATTTTCGACCCCAATACTTTTCAAATAATCCGACACAGCGTCGCTTATCGAAAGAATACCTGAGAATCCAGTATGATGGAGCCATCGGGATAGATAGCTTTTAATAGGAAACAAATTATGCCTCTCTCTGAGGCTGATAACCTTTTTTGATGAAAGTTTCGTAGATAGACCTCCAATCCAACTATCAGTTGACCCATGCGTAATAATTAAATCAATTTTTTTTGTTTTAAAGAGCTTCAAAAAAAAAGGAATTGTCTTATGAAAATTCCTCTTATTCATTGGATAAGTAATAAAATTTATATTTTTTTCTTCAGCAAAACTAATTATGTCTGCATTTGGATTGCATATCAGTATCACCTCATGGCCTTGTTTTTTTAGTGCCAGGCATTCATTGATAACTTTATTTTGTTGTCCTCCCCAGCCTTTTAGGGTTTCTGTTTGAATAATATTCATGGCTATTCTTTAATGAGCGAAAGATAAAGATTTTCTGTTTTTCTTACCATAGCTTCAATTGAAAAATTTTTAGAAATATAATTCTCTCCCGCTAATCCAAGTTCTTCTCTTAATGCTTTATTTTTCGACAATATTTCAAGATTATTTCTCAATGAAACTGTATCTTTTGCCTTAAATAAAAGCCCGGTTTTTTTGTCTTTCACACATTCTGGAATGCCTCCAATATTACTCGCAATAATAGGTATGCCGGAGGCGGAAGCTTCTAAAATAGACGTACCTAATGCTTCCATTTCAGAGGGCAAGACAAAAATATCTAGTGAAGAAAGAATCTCTTTAATATCTTGTCTATTACCAAGAATTGAGACGTTTTTTTGTAGATTATTATCTTTAATAAAATCATGTATATTCCTGCGCTGGGGGCCATCTCCTATTACAACAAGATGAACTTTATCTTTGTTTTCCATGTGACGTATTGCTTCCAACAAATCAATATGTCTTTTTGCTTGGCGCATAACTGCAACAATTCCAATAAGAATAATATTACTATCTAAACTCAATTCTTGATGGATAATTTTTGTTTTTTCTAAACGAAATTTTTTTGTATCGATTCCTGTATGAATTGTCTGTAATTTTTTATTTTCTACACCACATATCTTTAAATACTCTTTTACATAGTCACTTACACAAACCACTTTATCGCACATGTTATATGAAATGGCGCCCTTTATTGGCGTCTGAAGATGACGAGTTCTAACTACTGGCGTATTGGTAATTTTACCTGCTAAGGCTCCCAGCCAGCCGTCTTTGCCAGAATGAGTACTTAGTATTTGTATTCTATTTTTTTTTATAATTTTTATTAGCTTTGCTAAAGAATATAAATCATATGCTTGACTTAATGGAATGGGGTGAAATTTCTCAAGGCATTCATTTTTCTTTGAGAAGAAAATACTATCTTTGGGAACAGCAAATTGGACTTGAAAAATTTCTTTAGAGAGGTTCTGATTAAGTCGCTCAGTCCTTAGCTCTTGTCCACCCCAGCCTTTTGAGCTTTCCATTTCGAGTATTCTTATCATAATTCTTCATTTAGTCCGGTTTGATACAAATTATGGTAGATACCCCCTTTTTCCAACAACTCACTATGAGTTCCTTTTTCAATAATCGTACCCTGTTCAATTACAAGGATTAAATCCGCTGCTTCTACGGTAGATAATCGATGAGCGATTATGAATGTTGTCCTACCAATCCTTAGTTTCTCGAGTGCTGCTTTTACATATCGCTCCGATTGTGTATCAAGCGCAGAAGTCGCTTCATCTAATATTAAGATCCGTGAGTTTTTTAATAAAGCTCTCGCGATAGCAATACGTTGTCTTTGCCCACCAGATAATCTAATTCCGTTTTCTCCGATTAAAGAATCATATTTTTCTGGTAATTGCTGAATAAAATCATGAGCATATGCATCTCTTGCAGCCTTTTCGATTTCCGATTGTTTCGGCGAGGGTGTTAATCCATATGCAATATTTGAAGTAACGTCTCCATTAAATAGAATTACATCTTGACTAACTAATGCGATATTTTCCCTCAAACTTTCTAATGAGAAATCTTGTATATCAATACCGTCGATCAATATTTTACCAGTGCTTGGATTATATAATCTTGGAATTAAATTTGCTAAGGTGCTTTTTCCACCTCCTGATGCTCCTACTAAGGCAACGGTACTTCCAGAATCAATTTTGATAGAAATATCATTTAAAGCATTTTCTTTGGCATTTGGATATCGAAAAGAAACTTTGTCGAATTTAATTTCACTGTTTGAGTTGTTCCATTCTTTGTTCCCACTATTTTCTTCGCTAGGAACTTCAAGTAATCCAAAAATACTTTCTGCTGCTGCTAGGCCTCTCTGCAGTGGATCATTAATTTTTGTAAGCCTTTTAATTGGAGATATAAGAAGACCTAAAGCGGTAAAGAAAGCAACAAAACTCCCTACTGTAAATTCTGAACTTCCTGCTTTAGTAGTTCCGATATATAAAACAATTGCCATAGTGAATGCACCAATCATTTCTACTATTGGCACGCTCACGCCCCCAGCAATTTCATATTTCATTTGCAACCTTCTTACCCAATTAGAAACTTTTTCAAATCTATTAAATTCGAAGGCTTGACCATTAAAAATTTTTACAGATTTATGTCCTCTAAGAGATTCCTCCAATGCATGAGTTAATTCACCAAATTTGACTTGTAATGATCGACTTATTATTCGTAATCTTCTTCCAACAATTATTGCTACGATTGAAACAATTGGAAGGAGTATGAAAACAAAGAGGGCTAACTGCCAATCAAGCCAAAATATATACCCGATTAATGCAATAACTGTAACAGAATCCTTTACGGCCACTGTAATCACCTGCGTTCCTGCAGACGTTACTTGATTTACATCATATGTTAGTTTCGAGAGAATATTTCCCGTAGCATGAGAGTCATAAAAATTTGTGGGTAATGTAAGCAGATGTAGAAACATTTTTTTTCTTAAATCATAGACTACTCTGGTAGATACTTGAGCAAAAGCAATTTGCTTTATAAGGTTACTAGCACCCCTAATGCTAAAAAGTATTACGATACCAAGGGGAGCCCATACTAGGTAGCTTTGATCTTTGTCGACAAAAGTTCCATCTAATACAGGTTTGAGTAGTGCTGGTATTCCAGCTTCAGTCAATGCAAGCACTATCATAAAGAAAATACCTACGGTGAAGGCTTTCCAATAAGGCTTTACTTGCCTTAGAAGAAGAATAAAAAGCTTTTTTGAAGAGGCTTTTGATCTAAGTGTAGCAGTAGAATTTCTATTTACCATAATTCTGATTACAAAGTTATATTTATTTGGATTACATTTTAATTTGTTTCAATCTACATCAAATTATCATAAAGATTTACATAGCACTCAGACATTTTCTCATACGTCAGCGGCTCTATTGTTTTCCTTGCATTATCACCCATATTCTTTCTTATAGTTATATCAGAACAATACATCATATTCCTGCTTATTTGGTCGATATCAAGTGAATCACTTACCAAGCCATTTTTTTTATTTTCAATAATATCTATTCCGCCGCACTTGTTTGAAATTATAGGGGGTAGACCCGAAGCCATCGCTTCAAGTAATGCATTCGGAAATGGGTCGTATAATGTGGGTAATATAAATACATCAGACATTCCATAAAATGGCTCTGTATTTTCGATCGGACCAGTAAAAATGACCCTTTTTGAAACACCAATTTGTTCTGCTAGTTTTTTATATTTTTTAATATGACGATCCTTCCCAACAATTAAAAGCCTACTTTCGCCTTCTATTCTTGAGAAAGATTTTAGTAATGTGTCAATTCCTTTTCTTTCAAATCCCGATCCAATGAATAGAAATAAAAGGGCGTCTTTAGGAATTTGAAATTTTTTTCTAAATTTTACTCGATATTTTTCTGAAAGGGCAGGATGAAAGCGCTGAGTATCAACTCCATTATGAATTACTTCCAATTTATTTTCCGATAAATCATAGTATTTTTGTATTTCGTTTTTCACCATATGAGAATTGCAGATAATCTTTTTTAGACATTTACTTTCAAATAATTTTTTTTCAGAACTAAGAGTATATCGATGGTAGGGTGAAAGGCTGGACAATAATTTTGAAAATCTACCACGTTTTCGGTTTCGTTGAGTCAGCCATTCTCTATGAGTGCCTTCACCTGCTCTATAAATATCGCAGCATATAATTCTCTCATGAGACTGAACCAGGCAATCAGTTTGTTTTTGAATATATTTACAAGAATTTTTATGAAATTTCATATCTCTTGATTTTCTAAAAAAACTATTGACTGGTATTTTTATAATATCTTGGTTTTCCTCATTTCCCCAATTTCTGCACAAAATTTTAATTTTGATACCCTTTTTTTTTATTGCCTTAATTGCTTGCTGTAGAAAGATCTCGCCTCCACCGAAAGGGGTATATTTTTGTCTGACAATGATTAAATTCTTTGTTCTATTCATGAGTAGAAACTTTTCTCGTTTTTGGGCCTATCTTTAAATCTTCGATGCATCCAATTATATTGCTCAGGCGCTAATAAAACCCAATTTTCAATAATCTTATTGAGCCTGTTTGCATCATACTTGGGATCTATAGAGGGGAAATTATCCAGAGACGGCTCAATTATCATCTTGTATCCATCTTTTTTCTTTCTTAAAACAACAAAGGGTACGACTTTTGCTCCAGTAATTTCAGCAAAGCGAGACGTTGATAAATTCGTAGCAGCCGGAACATCAAAGAAATTTGCAAAAATACTATTCTTCAAGCCATAGTTTTGATCAGGCGCAAACCACACAACTTTATTTTCCTTTAAAAATTTAAGCATCATTCTTACATTTTCTCTTGGTATTGCCTTCTCGAGAAACTTTTCTCTATTCTTTGTCATTATTTTTTGTATCACTAGATTTTCATTAGGCCGGTACATAGCTGACATTTCGGTAATTTTTTTTGGTATTCGGCAACTTATTTCTAAGGATGTGAAGTGAGCAGAATAAAAAATTACACCCTTACCAAACTTCAATGCTTGGTAAATATTTTCTTCACCTTCTATTTCCAAATATTTATCAATTCTACGATTTGACCACCACCAGGAAATTATGAAATCCATTACTCCCATTCCAATTGAGTAAAAGTGATCATTAAGTAATCTCTCTATTTGTCCGTCTTCATATTTAGGAAAACATTTTTTTAGATTAATTCGAGCAATATTTACGCGTCTTTTTGCTATATTTTTGATAAGAAAACCAATTATCTTTCCAAGCATCATAAGTGACTGAAAGGGCAGAAATGCTATTATTCTTAATAAACCAAATCCTACCCAGGCGGGCCACAATTTGGGATGAAATAATTCTAATTTTGTGAGAAATTTATACATATTAAGTTAAAGTGTACCAAGTAAAAGACAACACACAAAGACGAGCGTGCTAATATTAACCTTCATTTCCTAGATGCAGACATTATGAAGCAAATACCTGATTTTAATAATTTAAAGATTCTAGTTGTTGGTGATGTGATGCTGGATCGTTATTGGCATGGTAATGCTACAAGAATTTCTCCTGAAGCCCCTGTTCCAGTAATTCGAGTAGACCATAGCGAAGAAAGACCCGGAGGCGCGAGTAATGTGGCTCTAAATGTGGCCTCACTAGGTGCGCAAGCGACCCTTATTGGCCTAACAGGCCGAGATGAAGCTTCTGAAAAATTGCAAAATAAACTCTCTTCTTCAAATGTCGTCTGTAAATTTCTTGAGGATAATAATTTTACAACGATCTCAAAATTACGAGTTATCTCACGCCATCAACAAATAATAAGATTGGATTTTGAAGATGGTTTTCCTAATTTTGATCCGAAATCGATTGTAAAGTTATTTGAGCAAGAAGCCCCTCAGCATAATGTGATTATTTTTTCTGATTACAATAAAGGTACTCTATCTGAGGTATCTTCGATGATTAACTTTGCAAGAAAGTTAAATAAAATTATTTTGGTTGACCCCAAAGGAGAAAATTTTAATAAATATCGAGGCGCAACAACACTTACACCAAATTTAAAAGAATTTGAGGCTGTAGTAGGAAATTGTAAAAGCTCAAATGAGATATTTGAAAAAGGCATCAAACTTATTAATCAACTAGAGCTCGAATCTTTGTTAATTACTAAAGGTGAGCAGGGAATGACTCTCATTAATTCAAATAGAGATGTAAGTCATATGCCCGCCCAATCAAGAGAAGTTTTCGATGTGACGGGAGCGGGAGATACCGTTATTGCCGTTTTAGCTGCTGGTTTAGCAGCTGAGATATCGTTCAATCTTGCGGTCAAATATGCAAATATTGCGGCAGGAATTGTTGTTGGAAAGCTTGGCACTGCAACGGCATCTATCGAAAGAATACAGAATGAGTTTGATATTCAGGAAGGTTCTGAAAATGGAATTATGAATGAAGAGCAGTTAATGTATCAAATTAAGCTAGCACGCATTAATAATGAAAAAATTGTTATGACAAATGGATGTTTTGATATTTTACACTCAGGTCATATACGATATTTAGAGGAAGCTGCAAAATTAGGCGATAAACTTATAGTTGCTGTAAATATTGATGAAACAGTGCAAAAATTAAAAGGCAGCAAGCGGCCAATTAATTCTCTCTCTAATCGAATGAATGTTTTATCTGCATTAAAGTGCGTCAATTGGGTTGTTCCTTTTAAAGAGATTACCCCGGAAAGGCTGATTTGCGAAGTCAAACCAGATTTCTTAGTTAAAGGCGGTGATAATAAAATTGAAGCAATTCCGGGAAGAGACTGTGTTATCAACTCAGGTGGAGAAGTAAAAACCCTTTGCTATGTTGAAGGAATTTCGACAAGTCAAATTATTGATACCATTGATGGAAAGAATAAAGATTAAAAATAATTCTACTTAAGATGATGATATAAAATGGAGCCGAGAGTTCAAAAATTTGATGTAATTCTTTTTGGCGGAGGAATTGCTGGGCTTTGGACATTGGCTCAATTACGTAAGGCAGGATTAAAAGCTATACTTTTTGAAAATCGTGAATTAGGTGGAACACAGTCTATCGCATCACAAGGTATTATTCATGGCGGTACAAAATATGCTCTTACTGGCAAATGGACAGACTCAGCAAATAATATAAGTGATATGCCAAAAATATGGAGCGATTGCTTGAATGGCAATGGCCCCATCGATCTGTCAGATGTTGAGGTACTTACCAGAAATCAATTATTATGGTCGGAGAGCCGCATTATTTCAGGACTAACAAGTTTTTTTTCAACAAGCATGATGAATAGTAGGATTGGGAAAATTCCATCATCTGATTATCCAGATCCCTTCAATACCAATCACTTTAAAGGAAGTATTTTCAAACTCAATGAACCAGTTATTAATGTTGCTTCTTTGATGGAAAGCCTTGTTAAGAAAGTACAAAGCTATTGTTTTCTATTGCCTGAGATACCTCTTATGGAAAGAAATAAAGATACCTGGTTTCTTGAATTACCAAATGGTCAAAAATTAGAGAGTAAAAGATTAGTACTTACAGCGGGCCAAGGAAATCAAAGGCTTTTAAGGGAAATTGGTAGAAAGAAGCCAAATATGCAAGAACGCCCACTTCATATGTTGCTTTTGAAAGGTGATTTGCCGCCGTTATTTGCACACTGCTTGGGCGCTAACTCTACACCAAAACTGACAATTACGAGTAGCCCAAATAATCATGAAATGATTTGGTATGTGGGAGGGCAGTTAGCTGAAAGTGGGGTTAATTTAAGCCGAGAGGAACTCATCTTGTCAGGAAAAAGGGAAATAGAGTCAGCCTTACCATGGCTGAGCTTTTCGGAAATTCAATGGGGCAGTCTTGAAATATCAAGAGCAGAAGTGAAGCATAAAAAAGGTATACGACCAGAAAATAGCTTTGTTCAAGAGGCTGATGGTCTGATTACTTGTTGGCCGACAAAGCTTACCCTGGCGCCTAATTTAGCAGATAAGGTAATAAAAGCAGTATCACGATTAAATATCGATAAAACTGAAGATCAATCATTCCAAATTAACCTGCCTGTACCATCACTTTCGAAACTTCCCTGGCAAAAGGAACTAAAATGGAGTTGAGACCATTTGGAAATACAGGAATTATGATAAGTCCCCTTGGTTTAGGGACAGTAAAATTTGGAAGGAATGAACAAGTAAAGTATCCACTTCCTTTTGAAATACCAAAAGATTCTGAGGTTTCTAAGATTTTATCTGTCGCATATGAGCTTGGCATCAATGTGCTTGATACAGCTCCAGCTTATGGTAATAGTCAAGAGCGGATCGGTTCCCTTCTTCCAGGAGGGAGAGATGAGTGGATAATTATTTCAAAGATAGGCGAGCAATTTATTAATGGAGAATCTATATTTGATTTTACAAAAAAGAAGACAATAAAAACTATAGAAACTAGCTTAAAAAAACTAAAAACAAATTACATAGACTGTATATTAATTCACTCAAATGGTGACGATTTAGCAATACTTGAAAACAGTGATACTTTAGAAGCATTAAATTTGTTGAAAGATCGTGGCTATATTCGATCATTTGGAATGTCAACAAAGACAACCGAGGGTGGCCTGAAAGCAATTGAGTATACAGATGCAGTAATGGTAACTTGTAATATTAAAAATAATAAGGATAAAGAAGTTTTACAGCTTGCAGAATATAAACAAAAAGGGGTTCTCATAAAAAAAGGCCTCATGAGTGGACATTTTTCGACCAATGATGAACTTGAGGATTCGATGCGATTTGTTTTTAACCAGCCTGGTGTAAACTCGTTAATTGTTGGAACTATTAATTTAGAGCATCTTAAAACCAACGCATCAATTGTAGAAAAAATTTCTAGGTGATAGCTTGTTTCGAATTTTATATACGACTTTGCTTATTTTCTTGCTTCCCGTTTTTTTTATTCGGTTAGGATGGCGCAGCTTTTCCATTGCTAGTTATAGAAAACGCTGGTCTGAGCGCCTTGGCTTTCATAACTTTTATGCAGAGCCTGGCGGCATTTGGATACATGCCGTCTCGGTAGGAGAAGTGATTGCTATCACGCCATTCATAAAGTTACTCTTAAAGAAAAATATAAATCTCCCGATTATTTTAACCACTACAACGCCTACTGGGTCTGAGCAAGCCTCCAAAACCTTTGGAAATAAAATTAAAAATTTATATATCCCATATGATATTCCATGGTCTATACGAAAATTCTTGAATAAAGTTAATCCAAAAATATTTTTAATGGTTGAAACTGAAGTTTGGCCAAATTTATTATTAGAGTGTAAAAAAAGAAATATAAAAACCGTTCTAGCAAATGCGCGTTTATCTGAAAAATCTATGAAGAATTATTTGGTTTTCGGGAATTTTATAAAAAATACATATAGAAAAATTGACAAAGTTTTAGCTCAATCATTTGATGATAAAAATCGTTTTTTAAAACTCGGTATAACAGAAAAAAATATCTACGTTTTTGGGAGTATTAAGTTTGATATTAGTATACCCGCGAGTATAGAGGAACAAGCTGAATCTCTGAGACGATCATGGTCTAATAGACCTGTTTGGATCGCTGCGAGCACCCATGACGGTGAAGAAGAAATTATTATTGAGTCACATAAAATATTATTGAAAAGTTTCCCAAATGCTCTTTTGGTCATTGTACCCAGGCACCCTGATAGATTCGAAAAAGTTGCATCTATAATTAGAAAGAGTGGTTTAAAATTTAATAGAAGATCTTTTGGGAGAGCAACTGAGAGCGAAGATGTTTATCTTGCTGATAGTATGGGAGAGCTTAATATCTTTATTGGAGCATCTGATGTGGCTTTTATAGGAGGAAGTTTGAGTATGAATGGAGGACACAATATGTTGGAGGCAGCAGCTCAAGGCATCCCTTCATGTTTTGGCCCAAATGTATACAATTTTTCAATGATAAGCGAAATCTTACTTGAAAGCGGCGCGGCCAAGACGATTACAAATGCAGAATCTTTAAGTAATCTTTTAGAACTATGGCTAGGCGATGCTAATTTACGCTCTTTAGCTGGCGAGGCAGGAAGAAAGATTGTTGATGAAAACAAAGGAGCTCTGAAAAAATTATACGATGAGGTAAGTAAGCTAAGAGAGCAAAATTTATAATTAATAAATCTTCATCTCCTTATCAATATCCTTAGCCCATCCATCTAATCCATCTTTTAAGTTAATTAATTTTTCAAATCCTTGAGATTTTAAAAAGTGACAAACACGCCTACTTCGAATACCATGATGACAAATGACAACCAATTCTTCTTTTTCTCTTATCATTTCTAAATTTCCAATAAGTTGACCCATGGGTATTAGGATTGATCCTTTCAGCCGACAAATTTCAAACTCCCATGGCTCCCTTACATCTAATAGAAAAGGATCATTTTCCTTCAAATAATCCCGTAATCTAATAGACGAAAATTCTTGTATGTTGTTAAAGATCATTTTTTTACTAGGTCATATGTGAAGTCTAAAAGATTCTTATATATTGGTATTCCCGAAAAGTTTTCTATGTCATTAGAAATTTTTCCAGTTTGTACAATAATTGGTTTACACCCAGCGCTAAAAGCAGCTTCTATATCTCTTTTAGCGTCTCCCACTAAAAAGGTTTCTTGCATTTCAAAATTCCATTTTTCTTTCGCTTTTAAAATCAAACCAGGTTTTGGTTTTCTACAATTACAATTATCCTCATCTGTATGACTACAGATAAAAAAATCATCGATTTTGTAATTTACCCTCTCTTGTAGTATTCCATGAATTTCTTCCAAAACTTCTAATTCAAGTTCACCCCTCCCCACGCATGCTTGATTTGTAATTACGATGATTTTAAAGTTTGCCCTATGAAGAAGATTAATTGCTTCCAAGCTAGATTCTATTAAAATGAAATCTTTCTTGTCTGTCACTGACTCAGGTTTATCGACATTTATTACGCCATCCCTGTCAAGTAAAATGCACTTATTTTTTTCCATTTTTTTTAGAATTTAAAAACTTTCTCAAGGGGTTCATTTCTTAAAGGAGGGAGTAATGTCTCACAAATGTCTTTTTTTATTATTTCCCCATCATCGCCTTTGCTTATTACACTAGCTGACATCACTGGCTTTTCTCCATGGATGAAAAAAAATCGTCCACCTTTTTTTAGTAAACTTATAAATTTTTTATCATAATTATGAATCGAGGCAGTTAGTGCAATTACATCAAAGGTTTCCTCCTCTAGTTTAGCTTCGAAGATATCCCCTATGATTAAATTAGCTTGATCAAAACCAGCTTTTTTTAAATTCGATTCTGCGATTTTACTCTGCTCGGAATTGATCTCAAAGCTAGTGACTTCGCCACCAAGAGAAAGCAAGCAAGCAGTGATGAAGCCGCTACCAGTGCCAATTTCTAAAACTTTATCATTTGGTTGAACGTCCAGCGCTTGGAGCATAATTCCTTCTTGCATCGGCTTCATCATGACATTTTCCCCTTTAAGTGGAATATGAATATCAGCGAATGCTAGCTCTTGGTATTCTTCCTCAACAAAGAATTCTCTCGGTGTATTTTTTAACGTATCAAGCACCCTCGAATCTATAACTTCACAAGGTCTAATTTGTTGTTCTATCATATTAAAACGAGCATTTTCCTTAGAAAAAGACGACATTTTTTTTCCTTTTATCCGAAAGAAGGCAAATAGGCTAAGCCGAATTTGTACAACTAGCAAGTGCATATAGCGACATTTTTTTAGGAATACATAGCTAAATTCTTAGCTTTTTGAGAAGAAAATTAACCTCTGTTATGAATTTTTCTATTTCCTAGGTTATTTCTCATATTTTTCAGAGAAGTAGACATTTAGCGCATAACTAAGCTTGAAAAATTTTTTACCTTTGGATAGTGTATCAAAGATAGCTAGGGGTGCTAAAAATTGGCTGAGATATACCCTTAGAACCTGATCCAGTTAATGCTGGTGTAGGGAAGCTGACAAAAAATGTCCATGCTTCCTCTTTTACTAGAGGTCCAAAGATGAGCGCAATACCTGAAGATTTTATTAAGAAAACCATTGAGTTGTCGGAGGAGATAACTTGCCCATTCCCAAAATCGAGAAAGATCTATGTCACTGGATCAAGATCCGATATACGTGTTCCTATGAGAGAAATTGAACAGTCTCCGACTCATTCGAGTTTTGGCGAGGAGGAGAATCCACCTATCTGTGTGTATGACACCTCAGGTCCTTTTACAGATCCAAAGATTTCCATCGATCTCAGAAAAGGTCTTCCAAACGTAAGAGAAAATTGGATTAACGACAGAAACGATACAGAAAAGTTATTGGGGCCATCATCTGCATATGGTTTAGAGAGACAAAGCGATGAAAAACTTGCCCATCTGAGGTTTGAGCATATTCATGCACCATTAAGAGCCAAAGTGAACAAAAATGTTTCTCAAATGCATTACGCTCGTAAAGGCATCATTACACCAGAAATGGAATTTGTAGCAATTCGAGAGAATCAAAAACTCGATGAATTTCGCAAAAATAAAAAATATAAAAAGCTTTTGAAGCAGCATGATGGAAATAACTATGGAGCAAATCTACCACTAGAGGTAACACCTGAATTTGTGCGTAATGAGATAGCGGAGGGAAGAGCCATTATTCCAGCTAATATTAATCATCCAGAGTTAGAACCTATGATAATCGGTCGAAATTTTCGGGTGAAGATTAATACAAATATAGGGAATTCAGCAGTTAGTTCCTCGATTGAAGAAGAGGTAGAAAAAATGGCTTGGTCTGCCCGATGGGGTGGAGATACCTTGATGGACCTCTCCACAGGAAAAAATATTCATGAAACACGAGAATGGATATTAAGAAATTCTCCGATGCCAATCGGTACTGTCCCGATATACCAAGCTCTCGAAAAAGTAAATGGAAAAGCAGAGGATCTTACTTGGGAAATTTTCAAAGATACGTTAATTGAGCAGGCAGAACAAGGCGTTGATTATTTTACTATTCATGCTGGCGTTTTGCTTCGGTATGTCCCACTTACTGCAGATAGGGTTACAGGTATTGTTTCAAGAGGTGGGTCGATAATGGCAAAGTGGTGCTTAGCTCACCATAAAGAAAATTTTTTATATGAGCATTTCGAGGATATTTGTGAAATTATGAAAAGCTATGATGTTTCATTTTCCCTGGGCGACGGACTTCGCCCGGGCTCTATAGCCGATGCTAATGATGCTGCTCAGTTTGGAGAGTTAGAGACATTAGGGAATTTAACGAAGATTGCTTGGCAGCATGATGTGCAGGTCATGATCGAGGGCCCTGGCCATGTGCCAATGCAAATGATTAAGGAGAACATGGACAAAGAACTTTTAGATTGCTTTGAAGCGCCTTTCTATACACTGGGGCCTCTTACTACAGATATCGCCCCGGGGTATGACCACATTACATCCGGCATCGGCGCTGCAAATATAGGCTGGTATGGATGTGCGATGCTTTGCTACGTCACCCCTAAAGAACATCTAGGCCTACCTAACAAAGCAGATGTAAGAGAGGGTATTATCACTTATAAACTGGCAGCACATGCTGCAGATTTGGCGAAGGGATTGCCGGGCGCTCAAATGAGAGATAATGCTTTATCAAAAGCAAGATTTGAGTTTAGATGGGAAGATCAGTTTAATCTGGGTCTAGATCCTGAAAAAGCAAGAGATTTTCATGATGAGACTTTACCTAAAGATTCTGCAAAAGTAGCTCATTTTTGTTCAATGTGTGGACCACATTTTTGCTCGATGAAAATAACCCAAGATGTTCGTGATTATGCCAATAGCAAAAAGCTTCAAGATATAAGTATTGCGGTTGAGGAGGGACTGAAAGAGAAAGCTGAAGAGTTTAAAAACAAAGGGTCGGAGATATATAAGTCTGTCTAGGCATTGAGGTTACACTTAGGCAATGTATATTATGTTTACTTGGATTATTTAACTTGGGAATAGTGCCCTCTTCAATGAAGACTTTTAAGATTTCTCAGATAATAGATCGGCACATATTCTTAGGTGCTTCTTATTCGGAGTTTCCAGTTAAGGCAAAGATGTCTGAGTTTATAATTCTGGCACTCTTCATTTTTTGCCTTCCGTCCCTTGAAGCACCAAAAAACATTTTATATGTATCGTATATCTTAATTTGGATTTTTAATCGTGTTAAATATCAAAAAATAACTATTTCCTGGGGTGCATGGGATACGCTTTTTGGAATTTGGCTATTGTCGGGATTTTTTATAGCAGCAATAAGCAATCAAGGCATAAATGAATGGAATGGCGCGTTTGATTTAGTCAGATATATAAGTATTGGCTGGCTAGTGTATCGAGCGAACTATAGTCCCCAGACCCTCACTCTACTGCTATCTCTTGTTGTGGCTTCAACTTTAATCGGAGCTTTTTATAGTTTTTATTTGCTAGATGGAAGCCATTTTAATTTATATTCTGTCGGCCATATAAACCACGGAGCTATTTATTACTCAATATCGACTGGAGTGGTTTTATCTCTAGCTACTATATTTTGGAGTAAGTTTAATTTTTTCCAAAGAGCGATACTTGCTACGATCGTATTAGCTTTTTTTTATTTTACTTTTCAAACTCAAAGCAGAGGAGCAATCTTACCTCTTTTATTTATATTTTGCCCATTATTTTTCTTATCAATTTCATTTATGTATAAAAAAATACTTGTTTATTTTTTTCTAAGTATATTAGTTTTAGTTGGCGTATCGATTTCACTTGATTTACCGATAGTTTCAAAAATAGAAAAAATTTATCAAGATGGCTCAATAAATTTTAGCTCTAGAGAGCGCAGTATCAATTCAGGTCTTCTGATTTGGAAAAATTATCCAATAGCGGGTGTTGGATTAGAAAACATAGATAGATTCATGACAAAAGACAGTCTTAAGAGTATCGCAGAAAATTTTGGGCTAACCTTTTCGGAGCAAAAATATTATGTGGGATCTCACGCTCATAATATATATGCAAATACACTTGGTGAACGTGGGATTTTAGGTTTTATTCCGTTGATCGTTATTTTAGTGTTTTGGTTATATTTGATGGTGAAGGAGCGGCCTTCGGTAGAAAAAACCATGCATGAGATTGCCGCATGGGGTGCAGCGCTATCCGCGTGGACTGCTGTCTCAATTGGCGGTCTTTTCAATACTACTCTTCATCATGAGCATGGGAGTCTTGCAGTTTTATTATTAGGAATATGGCTAGCCAGTAAAAGATTGACAACAAAACACTAAGGATTAAATAGCAAATATGTTAAAAAAATTAAAAGATTTATTTGATTTTGAGAGCAGCCATGACACTGATGTTTCTGAAGAAAATATACATTTGGCAGCCGCCATACTATTTTTTGAGATAGCAAAATCTGATCATCAATTAGAAGAAACTGAAATAAATCAATTGGAAAAAATCTTACGAGATAATTGGTCTTTAAATGATAATACACTTAACGACTTATTAGACACCGCTATGAGAGAATCAGATTTATCGGCTTCCCTTCATGAGCAGATTGAGATCATTAACAAGAATTTTAACCAAGAGAAAAAATATAAGCTTGTATTCGATTTATGGAAAATAGCATGGAGCGACGGCGAGATTCATCATTATGAGGAACATTTAATTCGAAGAATATCTGATTTGCTCTATATTCCTCATAGCGAATTTATAAAAGCTAAGCACAAAGCACACAATCCCGACTAACTTGATTTGATTGGTAATTATTTATTTTTTGAAAACTTAGTGATATTTTTCACTACTTATTTGTCCTGGATCGCGCCTCATATGCTTGGTTAATCCCTTCTCTCCAAGTATTGCGCTTACATCTTTAATCATGGCTTGATTGCCACAAAGCATAAAATGACTAGAGTCAGTCGTTATTTTACAGTTTGCGATTTCCTCTAGCTTACCGTTTTCAATCGCTTCGGTAACGCGACCGTAGTAACCATTAAGTGGTTTTTCGCCAGTGATACATGGTATAACATTCAGCTTTTCCGGCTGCTTAAGCTTCAAGTCATCAATCAACTCTGAATAACAAAAATTGGATAAATGTCGCAGACCATAAATTAGGGATATTTTATTAAATCTACCCCAAGGCTCATCTGTTTGCAGAATCGATAGAAAAGGACCAACACCGGTACCAGTTGCTATTAACCACAGATTTTTTGCCTCAGGAGGAACTTGAGGAAGAGTTAGGAAACCATGAATAGCATCTCCTAGCCATATTGACTCTCCCTCATTGAGGCTTGCTAGTCGGTTACTAAGTGGCCCTTCGGGGACGGTATTAAAAAATATTTCAATACCTGATTTGCCAGGTGGATTCACACATGAATACGGCCTAGCGAGTCTTTCGCCATCCACATCTAAACCGACTCTAATAAACTGCCCAGCCACGAAGTCAGATCTATCACACTCAATATCTAAAGAGAAATGAGTATCATTCCATATGATTTTCCGTCTAATTTGACCTCTTATCCAACCCGCCATTGAAGTCTCCCCGATAATTTCTATGAATGAATCGTCATTGTATGCGTGAACTAATATAGATATCTACCACTAAACCTAGAATACAAACTACTAATTTTTTTCTGTGATAAAAGAAAAATAACTGTATAATATCTATAGAATTTTTAGTTTATGAATTTTGTCAGAAAAACTTCGGAAAGAATAGACAGGCTAGGTCAGTTTGTCTTCGAAATTGGTCGATTTTCTATTATCGGGGCAAGAAATTGACCTTTCTTTCGTAAATGACTAGGTTTAAAAAGGTTTTTTTTGTGAATTTTACATAATAGTCAGGCCGATACATCCTTACTATGGCCGTTGTGTATCTGCCGAGGGAAATAAAATCGATTTTATTTGTCTTAATCAGTTGTAGTTTCTATTTTCGTAAATAATTAGCACGATTGCCATACTTTCCTTATAATTTACTATTGTACTTGGATGAATTGCGTGAGTTGGATTATGAAGAAGTTGTGTAGGTTCAGTTGTTTATTTTTGCTTAGTTTCTTGAGCTCGCTCTCATTGGCAGGCAACCCGGAATTAGGTAAAGCTAAATCCGCCGCATGCTCTGGCTGCCATGGTGCTGATGGCAATAGCTTTGCCCCTAGTTTTCCTAAACTCGCGGGGCAAGGCGAAACGTACATTATCAAACAGTTAAAAGAATACAAGTCAGGAAAACGCCAGAATGCCACTATGTATGCAATGGCAGCAATGTTGAGTGATGATGATATATCGGATATTGCAGCTTTTTATTCGAATCAATCTGGTTCGATGGGTGCCGCAGATAAAGAACAGGTTGAACTAGGACAGTTGATTTACAGAGCCGGAAATGCATCTTCGGGGGTAGCTGCATGCGCAGCCTGCCATGGCCCGAGAGGATCTGGAAACCCACAAGCAAAATTTCCCAAACTCAGCGGACAACATGCTGAGTACACCGTCGATCAATTGCATAAATTTAAAAAATCAGAGAGAGCAAATGATGCTAACCAAATGATGCGTGGGGTTGCATCTAAAATGTCTGATGCTGAAATAAAAGCAGTTGCGCAATATATTCAGGGCTTGCGATAATTTGAAGTAAAGACAAGGATCACATAGTTCGCTCGAAAAGTATTACCCAACAATCCGGGATCGCCAGATGAAGTTGATAAAACTCGCTATTATTTTTTTTCTAGTCTTTTTTTTGACTTCGCTTACTGCGGCTGACTTTAAAAAAAACGTCAATTACTCGATTATCAACAGCAGCTCAGCTAGTCAATCCCATATAGAAAATGTAGAGGTTATAGAATTTTTTCTGTTTTCCTGCCCTCATTGTTTTCAACTTGAGCCATATTTGAAAGATTGGCTTAGAACAAAACCAAAAAACGTATCTTTCAAGAAAATTCCTGCACTCTTTGGCGGCAACTCGACTTTACATGCACGAGTTTTTTATTCTTTAGAGGCAATTGGCGCTGACGAGAGAATATTTAGCGATATATTCGAAGAAATCCATGTCAACAACAAGAGGCTGAGAACTAGCGACTCAGTTGAGAAATTATTGGAAGAAAAAGGAATTAACCTTACTGAATTCAGATCTGCGATGACTTCTTTTTCAGTTAAAATGAAAATCGATAAAGCAGCAAAGCTCATGGAAAAATATCAAATTCGATCGGTGCCGAAGATCGTTGTTAATGGTAAATATAAGACAGAGAGGGTTAGTACATACAAAGAGATAATTGACCTCACAGATTTTCTTATTCTTCAAACAAAGATTGAAAAGTAAATTTGATATTAACTCGTAGTGAGAATTTTACTATGCTTAAACTATTTTTTATCAAATTAATACGGATCTACCAGATTTTTATAAGTCCTGTTTTACCAAATACTTGTCGATTTCATCCAACATGTTCTAGTTATGCAATAAAGGCATTACAGCGTTGGGGTGTAATTCATGGCTTATGGCTTACATTAAAAAGACTTGCAAGATGTCACCCATGGAGCAAAGGTGGCTATGACGATGTTCCTGAAGAAAAGGGGTTTGAAAAGTAGTCTTTTTATCTTAATCCTCAAGGGTTTTTATTTTTGAAATGAAAAAAGCCACCCCGATTATGCAAATGCCGGCAATTATAGAAACTATTGACAATGGACCCATAAAAAAAGCAGTCATCAGATAAGAAAATAATAATGCAGCCCATGCCATTTTTTTTGATTGTCTAGACATCGCCCTCTGCTCTTCCCATGCCCTAATGGTAGGCCCTAGCCGTGGATGTTCTTTAAGCCACCGATGCCATCTAGGAGAAGAGTTAGCAAAGGCCCAAGTCGCAATGATTAGAAATATGGTTGTTGGCATCAGCGGTAGGAATATTCCGATTATTCCTAATGCGACACATATCCAGCCTAAGATAAAAAAATAATATTTTTTTGAACCCATATTTAACTTCAATTTGTTCTACAATGTGGGACCTTATAAAATAAAGTCTTAAAAAATGCGTTATAACCAAAATACAATTGAAAGTTCATCGCAAGAATTACAAATTTATTCTCAATCTGATGGACTCCATTTTATGTTAAATCTTACAGTCTCAATGGCTTTAGTAGTCGGATGTATCCTATTGTTCTTAGCAATAAGGGCACGCATAATTTGGTTAGCTTTTTGGAGCTTCGGTCTCATTATATTCAGTGTAGCTTATCTTTATGCTGCTATTTTCGGTTTTTTGATCTAGAGACTAAATTTAATACTTAATTTCTTTTATTTCGTAGCTTATGGACCCATCAGGTAATTTAATTTTTATCTTTTCTCCAATTTTTCTTTGAAGTAATGCTTTAGCTAATGGGGAATCTATACTTATCCACTTTTTTTTAGCGTTAAATTCATCTGCCCCCACAATTCTGTAAATATTTGTTCCTTTCTCTTTACTGAATAAAGTAACCCAGGCTCCAAAGTAAATTTGGCTCCTACTTTTTGGTTTTTCATCAATTATTTTTAGAATTGGTAATCTTTTTTGAATAAAATAAATTCTCCGATCAATTTCTCGGAGCTGCTTTTTTCTATAAATATACTCGGCATTTTCCGACCTATCTCCTTCGGCCGCTGCGTCTGCAAGATGCCTTACAACTTTTCTCCTTTTCTCCCAAAGTGCCTTAACCTCACTATGCAGCGCTTGGTAGCCATCTTTTGTTATATAAGGAGACTTAGTAAAATCCTTCGAAGCCATTCTTTTATTTTAGAAATGATTTTGTTTTTAGCATTACCAAAGTACAACCTTCGATCCATTCAATTTTATTTTTGTCTAATTCTTTTTGTAATAATTTTGATTCAGCTCCAGGATTAAAAATTACTCTGTTTGGCTTTATAGAAACAATTTTATCAAGTTCACTTTCTATCTTTTTTGCGTTTATATAAAGAGTTAGTGTATCAATTGGCCTTGCAATTTCAGTTAATTTTTTTATTACCTTTAAATTTTCAATTTCGTCAAAATTTGGATGTATAGGCGTCACATAAAAACCATTTTCTATCAACAATTTAATAGCCTTATTAGAGTATCTATTTTCTTTTGGACTTGCCCCCAAAACAGCTACATGATGATCATAATTTGACATAATTTTTTTTTGAGATAAATTTAAAAATCTATTATTCGTCCATTAAAAATAGTGTTAGTAATCGATCCTCTAAATTCCCAGCCCTCGAAAGGAGTATTTTTTCCCTCACTTAGAAGTGAATTACTGTCTAATTGCCAGTATGTTTTTGGGTCAAATATACAAATATCTGCGGGCGAACCCACACTTAGTCTCCCGTATGGCAATTTTAATAGATCGGCGGGACCACTAGTTACTCTAGCAATTGCATCATTTAGAGATAAAACATCTTCATCTACAAGTCGTAGAGTTAGGGCTAATAATGTTTCGAAACCAGAGATCCCTGGCTCCGTTTCAGGAAAAGGTGCATTCTTAGAGTCTAAATCATGCGGCTGATGGTCCGAGCAGATGGCTTGAATACTTCCATTTGCTAAAGATTTACGCAAAGCTTCACGGTCTTTCTGGCTTCTTAAAGGCGGAGAAACATGACATCGAGAATCAAAATTTTCGATATCCATTTCTGTGAGATGAAGCTGATGAATAGCCACATCCGCACTTACTGGTAATTTGGCTAATTGCGCCTCTTCAAGCATATCTGCAGACCCACTAGCTGACAATGATCGAAAATGAATTCTTGCCCCAGTATGTTTTGCTAAGGCAAGATCCCTTGCTACAGCAACTGTCTCTGCTGCGCTAGGTATACCTGGGAGGCCTAGGCGAGTTGAAATTATACCTTCATGAGCACAGCCACCAGCTCGTAGATGTTTATCCTCTGGCCTAAGAAAAACTGTCATATCAAAGGTTGCGGCATATTCAAGTGCTCTTCTTTCTACTAGAGTATTTGCGAGAGGTTTTCGAGCATTACTCAAAGCTACACACCCGGCAGACTTCAAAGCTGCAACCGATGATAGCTGATTACCCTCTAAATTCTTGGTAAGTGCGGCTGCAGTGAGGACTCTTGATTGCTGTAATTTTTTAGCCATTCGATGAATAAATTCAATATCTGCGGGAGTATCAATTACTGGGTCCGTATCAGGAGTACATATAATCGTCGTAATTCCTCCTTTTGCGGCTGCTAGTGTTTCACTCTCAAGTGTACCTTTTGTTGTAAAGCCTGGCTCTCTAAGGCTTGCTGCAATGTCAACTAATCCTGGAATAACAACTAAATTTGAAGCATCTATTATTTTTTTAGGCCTAAATTCCTTGGGAGAATCACCAATAGCTAAAATATTTTCACCATCTATATGAACGTCAATAACACTATCAACATTATTTGCGGGGTCGATAACATGGCCGTTAAGTATCGAAATACTCAAGCTTGTTCTCCATATTTATTGTGTGTTCGCATGCATAAAGACATTATCGCCATTCGTACAGCGATACCGTAACTTACTTGCTGTAAAATAACTGAGTTTGGACTATTCGCTATTTCAGAATCCATTTCTACCCCTCGATTCATTGGGCCTGGATGCATTATTATCGCATCAGATTTAGCTAACTTTAATCTGGCATTTGTCAATCCATATAATTGAAAATACTCATCTTCACTTGGCAGTAATGCGCCATCCATCCTCTCATTTTGAAGCCTCAGAGTGATTATCACATCTACATCTTTTAAACCTTCATCAAGGTTATGGAAAACATGCACTCCCAGCGAGCGAGCATCTGTCGGAATTAAGGTGCGTGGCCCTATTACTCTAACTTCAGTCACACCAAGAGTATTAAGAGCGATTATTTGAGATCGCGCGACTCTGGAATGAAGTATATCCCCAACGATTGCCACTCGAAGTGGAGTAAAGTCGTTTTTATATTTACGGATAGTAAACATATCAAGCATAGCTTGTGTAGGATGAGCATGTCTTCCATCACCCGCATTTATAACGCTTACCCCCTCTGATGCATGTTCGGCGATAAAATGAGCTGCGCCTGATTGATTATGACGCACCACAAACATTTCGCTATGCATAGCCTCTATGTTTCTCAATGTATCTAGAAGGGATTCACCTTTACTGGTAGCAGAGGTTTTAACGTCAAAGTTTAATACGTCTGCTGATAGTCTTTTTGCTGCTAACTCAAAAGTGGTGCGTGTGCGTGTACTGTTTTCAAAAAATAAATTAGTAATTACTCTTCCTCGTAGCGCCGGAACTTTTTTAACAAGACGTCCAGGTAAAGAAGCAAAAGACTCGGCTGTATCTAAGATTTGAAGCAAAAGATCTTTACTTAAGCCTTCAATAGTAAGGAAGTGACGGAGGCTTCCGTCTTTATGAAGTTGTATGTTATTTTCTTTTTTATTCACCTTAAGGCGATATTATAACAGCTTGTTAGTCATTGCGGGGCTGTTTTAATCGACTAATTTCAAGACTTAAGGGCTCTGGACCATTTAACCTTATATGCTCATTGAGTTGTAAAGGGGGACGCAAACCCACAATATCCGGTTGAATGGGTAGTTGTCGACCACTTCTTTCAATAAGGCTGACTAAAATAATTGATTTTGGCCTGCCAAAATCAAAGATCTCATTCATAGCGGCCCTAATTGTTCTTCCGCTTTGAATAACGTCATCGACTAAAATTATTGAGCAACCTTCAACATCAAATTGTATGCTTGAGGGTTTTACTTGTGGATTTACACCACTACGCGTGAAATCGTCTCGATAAAAGTTGATATCTAGAAGCCCCAAAGGCTCACTTATTTCAAGTTTTTGATGAAGATGATTTGCTATCCATGCTCCACCAGTATGAATACCGATCATCGATGGATCATTGATATTTTCATCTTGAAGAAGTTTTTTTAATTCATAGGACATACCATCTACAAGATCTAAAATTGCATCATGACTCATAAAAGTACGTAATTCAGACATTTTATTTTATCTCAATTTATTCTCAACCATGTTTCTAAAATTAATTTAGCAGCGAAAGAGTCTACCTTAGTCTGATCTTTTATTGCATCTTTTCCTAATTGGGCCCATGCATCGCGTGTTGTTAATCTTTCATCTACTAAATAAACAGGAAGTTTAAACCGCTCATGAAGTTGTCGTGAAAATTTCTTAGCTTTCTCTGCATTGTTTGCTTCCCTGTCCGTCATTTCGAATGGATGTCCAATTATCAATGCTTTTGGTCTCCATTCTTCAATCAACAACTCAATTTTTCTCCAATTAGGAATATTTTTGATATTGCTTAGTGTTGTGAGTGGGTTTGCACTTTTGGTAACCGTTTGGCCAACTGCAATACCTATTTTATGGGTTCCATAATCAAAACCTAAAAAAGTTTCCATATTTTAATTATACCTTTTTGTAAAATCTTTTGTGAAGACTTTAAAGGGGCTCACTTAAAATTAAATTTTTAAATTGCTTATCTATTTCGATTCTCTTCCACATTTTTGGATTCATATAAATATTTTTCTTATCATCAACAATGAGAGCATACTTTACACCCATTTTTTTTGCTATCTTATGCCAGTCATTGAGTCCAGCAATAAAAATTGCTGTTGCAGCCGCATCAGCTGTAGCAGCATTTTTATGTATTACAGTAACTGACGATATTCCCCTAGCAGGATATCCGGTTCTAGGGTCTAGCAAATGGTGATACCATTCATTCTTCCATAAAAAACCTCTTTGATAGTTACCAGATGTAAAGATAGCATCGCCGTCTTTCGCAGCAATGATTGCAATGGGAGAATTACCCTCAGGGTTCCTGATAGCTATTCGCCATGGGTTTCCAGCTTTCGATCCAATAACTTTTAAATCACCTCCGGCGTTTACTATGGCATCGGTTACACCCATCTCAATTAAGCTCTCAATTGCTCGATCGACCCCATAACCTTTTCCTATTGCTCCAAAATCAAGTTTGACCCCTTTTTTCTTTGATGAGATATGAAAACCATTGATCTTTATGTCTCTAATACTTGGCTTATTATCTAACCATTCCTTTATTAGAGATGAATCAGGCGGCTTCTGCATTTCTGTCTTATTACTGTGAAATCCCCATATGTTTACAAGGGCTCCTATTCCAGGATCAAAAAGATAATTACTTTTTTCCGCTAATCTTTGCGAAATCTTAAGTAGAGGTATTACTGATGGTGCTGCTGCAACTTTCTTTCCTTCTCTCAGAAAGAAATTGATTCGCCCTAGAGGGCCTGGCTCCCATGAGTGCCAAGCTTTATGCATAAGATTAAAATCAGACTGTAATTGACTTTGAATAAATTCTAATTTTTTAGAGTCTACTTTATATATATCAATATCTATATAAGTCCCAAAGGAAAGTAGCCTAATGCTTTTTAAATCGTTTTCTTTTGAGCAAGAACTAATACTTAAATAAAAGATTGGGATTAATAGAAAAAAGATAAATAATTTTCTCATAAAATAATTATTTTTCATTATTAATCTTTTTTTCAATGCAATCAAAAAGAATTTCAGAGATATTAATTTCAAAAATTTTATCTAATTCTCTTATACATGTGGGGCTGGTAATATTTATTTCTGTAAGAAAATTTCCAATGACATCTATTCCAGCGAAGATAATCCCCTCTTTTTTTAAGAAAGCAGAAATTGAATTAACTATAAAAATATCTCTTTCATTTAATTCAACCCCTTTGGCTAATGCTCCTTTTGCTAAATTACCCCTGGGGTCGTCATTCTGTGGAATTCTCGCCAAGGCATATGGAATAGGCTTTCCATCTATTATTAAAATTCTTTTATCTCCCTCAGCTATTTCAGGAATATAGCGCTGAACCATCACCAACTTCTTTTCATTCAATGTTAGGCTTTCAAGAATAACGTTCTTATTTTTATCCTTCCCATCAATATGAAAAATTGATTGACCTCCCATTCCATCAAGTGGTTTTATAATTACTTCTTTTTGTTCATGAATGAACTTATCAATTTCCTCTTTTTTACTTGTGACAATGGTTGGGACACATAACTCTGGGAATAGATTAACTGCTAGCTTTTCGTTTATATTTCGTAATGATTTTGGGTTATTAACAACTAAAGAGCCTTTGTGAAAAGGCTGGTCTAACAAAAGCGTCGTATAAATGTAATCAATATCAAAAGGCGGGTCTTTTCGCATTAGTATTACGTCAAACTGATCCAAGGGGAGAATTTTAGATTCACCTAAACTGAACCAGTTATTAAAATCATCCTTTACTTTTATCGAGCTTACTTTTGAAAAGGTTCGCCCATTTTTTGCAAAAATATCTTTCTGCTCCATATAAGAAATATTCCAATTTCTTTTATTAGCCTCTAATAGCATTGCAAATGTACTATCCTTGGCGATATTAATCGCTGATATTGGATCCATTATTACAGCTATGGAATTTGGCATTTTAAATCCTTATTTTTTAGCAACTAAAATTTATATGATAGTAGTAGCTTATATCGGTTAATTGAAATCACCCCAAAGATTTTGAAATACTGATATTGCAGCGATAGGAGCGGTTTCCGTTCTTAAAACCCTTGGCCCCAAACGTATGCTTATTAGACCATATTTTAAAGCCTCATTTTTTTCAAACACTGATAGACCTCCCTCAGGCCCAACTAGAAGACTTAAGTCTTCTGATGGCTGTGGAATATCTTTTGGGGAAACCTTACCATCAGTATCAAGCAAAAGGCCCAGCCCCGGATATGCTTGAAGCCATTGGGTAAGATGCATAGGCGAAATTAATTTTGGTAATCGACTGCGTCCTGATTGCTCACATGCACTATTAATAATTATTTCCCATCGCTTTAACTTATTTTGTAACCGACTCTCTTTTAATTTAATTTGACTGTGTTCAGTAAAAAGTGGAGTTATACTTGAAACACCCAATTCTACTGCTTTCTGGATTACAAAATCCATTTTCGTACCTTTTGATATACCTATAGCAAGCCCAATCTGAAGATTTATTTTTTTTTCAATACAAGTAATTTTTTCTATTTTCACTACACAGCTTTGCTTGAAGATTTTTTCAATTCGCGCAAAATAGTCATTTCCACTGCCATCAAAGGCAATAAAAGAATCCCCAATTCCTAATCTTAAAACGTGAATGAGGTGCCGAAAAGGATCACCAGCTATTGCTATAGATTGATCTAAATTGATTTTTGATTTAACGAGGATACGGTTATTTCGCATTTCTTGTATATTACTTTAGATTTAAATTATTCCATAAAGCTAAAGTTGGTTCTGATCTATTCATTGTATAGAAATGCAAGCCAGGAGCGCCATCAGAAAGAAGATGTTGACATAAATCAGTTACAACTTCCTCACCGAACTCTCGGATACTTTTTAGGTCATCACCAAAACCTTCTAATCGTTTGCAAATCCATCTTGGTATTTCTGCCCCACAATTGGCAGAAAACCTCCTTAAGCTGCTGAAATTCGTTATGGGCATAACGCCAGGCACGATCGGTATATCTATATTCGAATTAGAGCATTGATCCACAAATCTACTATATGCATCTTTTGAGTAGAAATATTGGGTAATAGCACTATTGGCTCCTGCATCAATTTTCCGTTTAAAATTCTTTATATCCTCACTGAAATTCGATGCTTGTGGATGCATTTCCGGGTAAGCAGCCACTTCTATGTGAAAGTAATCTCCGAACTCTTGTTTTATCAAACTAACAAGTTCATTCGCATGATTTAAATCACCATTACTAATACCAGAACCTGATGGACGATCTCCACGTAGTGCAACAATTCGTTTTACCCCTTGGTTTTTGTATCGTTCGAGAATGTTAAGCGTTCCTTCAATTGAGTTTCCAATACATGTTAAGTGTGGAGCTGTGTTGATTTGTTGCATCCTCAGCCAATCAACAGTTGCAAAAGTATTCTCTTGAGTAGATCCTCCCGCTCCATAGGTACAAGAAAAAAAATGTATATTTTTCTCACTTAATTTTCCAACCGTTTTTTTTAGATCCAAAAAACCTTTTTCACTTTTAGGTGGAAAAAGCTCAAAGCTGTATATTTTCTCTCTCATCAATTACTCTTCATTGAGGTTAAATTTTGTTAAGTTCATATTCTATCAGTATCTGTAATGATCCGACTTAAAGGGACCATCTACATTTACTCCAATATAATCTGCTTGATCTTGTGTAAGTTTGGTTAATTTTGCCCCAATTTTTTCCAAATGAAGCCTTGCAACTTCCTCATCTAATTTTTTCGGTAGAATATAAACACCTATAGGATAGTCATCAGATTTTGTGAACATCTCAATTTGAGCGAGAACTTGATTTGTAAATGAGCTGGACATAACAAAACTAGGGTGTCCAGTCGCACAACCAAGGTTTACCAGCCGACCTTCGGCTAACATAATAATACGCTTACCGTCTGGAAAAATTATATGATCAACTTGGGGCTTAATATTTTCCCATTGATAGCTCTGAACACCTGCTATATCAATTTCGTTATCAAAATGACCAATATTACAAACAATGGCCTGATCCTTCATCGACTCCATATGCTCTTTTGTAATTATGTCCTTATTGCCCGTAGTAGTGACATAAATATCAGCTATTCCAGCTGCATCATCCATCGTGACGACTCGGAAACCTTCCATTGCTGCTTGTAGAGCGCAAATGGGATCTACCTCTGTTACCCAAATAGTTGCTCCAAGTCCGCGTAACGATTGAGCAGATCCTTTGCCTACATCACCATAACCACAAACTACTGCGATTTTGCCTGCTATCATTACATCTGTTGCTCGTTTTATGCCATCCACCAATGACTCTCTACAGCCATACAAATTATCGAATTTTGATTTTGTCACCGAGTCGTTTACATTCATGCCTGGAAAAAGAAGCTCATTGCTTTCTAGCATTTCATAAAGCCTATGAACACCAGTAGTAGTCTCTTCCGTGACACCAATTACAGACTCTGCCATTTTTTTATATTTCTGTGGATCCTCTTTCAAGGAGCGCCTTAGTACCTCCAAAATAACAGCCCATTCCTCAGAGTCTTCATTTGTTGCATCCGGCACTCCGGTCTCGCAATATTGAACACCTTTGTGGATTAATAATGTAGCGTCTCCTCCATCATCTAAAATCATGTTCGGGCATCCATTTCCATCTGGCCAGTTGAGCACCTGCTCCGTGCACCACCAGTACTCTTCGAGTGTTTCTCCTTTCCAAGCATATACAGGGATATTTTTAGATGCAATTGCCGCAGCAGCATGATCTTGAGTTGAAAAAATATTGCATGAGCACCAACGAACGTTTGCTCCAAGCTCCACCAAAGTCTCAATCAATACTGCGGTTTGTATTGTCATATGAAGGGAGCCAGTAATCCGAGCTCCCTTTAAGGGTTGAGACTTTCCATATTTCTCTCTTAGAGCCATAAGACCGGGCATTTCAGTCTCAGCTATTTTAATCTCCTTCAAGCCCCATTCAGCTAAATCCATATCGGCGACTTTATAGTCCTTAAACTCACTCATTTTTCTCTCCTAAGATAAAAATTTGAGTGAGCGTCGTTTTATTTTTTAGTTCTTACTTAAGCCTGGTCTCCTTGCTGGGATCGCAACGCTCCTTAAGAGGAACTTTTTTAAGATTTAAATTTTCGTTGAATTTCATTCTAAAGTTTCGCAAATTTACAAGAGTAAGTAAATTACTTGGTTGAAGCTTCCGAATGTAAATGATCTGTTATTTTAATCGTGCGGCATCTTTTAATGCTTCAGACTTATCTATACGCTCCCATGAAAAGTTCTCATTCTCACGACCAAAATGACCATAAGCAGCTGTTTTTTGGTATTTTATTTTATCTGCGTTCAAAAGATCGAGCATTTTTAGAATTCCAAATGGCCTCAAATCAAAGTGATTTAACACAAGTCTTGTAATGTCTTCATCACTAATTTTTCCGGTACCAAAGGTGTTAATCATCACAGAGGTTGGTTCAGCCACTCCGATTGCATATGAAACTTGAATTTCACATTTTTCTGCAATTCCTGCTGCTACTATATTTTTAGCAACATAACGTCCGGCATAAGCCGCAGATCGGTCAACTTTAGAAGGGTCTTTTCCAGAGAAAGCCCCACCACCATGTCGCGCAGCCCCTCCATACGTATCTACAATAATTTTTCTTCCTGTCAATCCCGCATCACCCATTGGTCCACCAATCTCGAATCGGCCGGTCGGATTGATATGATAAACGGTTTCTGATGTTAACCAATTCGTGGGACTGAGTACCGGTTTGATGATTTCTTCCATTATTCCTTCATGCAGGTCTTTGTCAGAAATATCGGCTGAGTGTTGGCTAGACAAAACAACAGCATCGATACTTACAGGCTGATTGTCTTTATACCTAAAGCTCACTTGACTCTTAGCATCCGGCCGCAGCCAAGAAAGAGTGCCATTTTTTCTTACCTCTGCCTGACGCTCAACAAGTCGATGTGCGTATTGTATGGGTGCCGGCATCAACACTTCCGTTTCTTTGGTGGCAAAACCGAACATAAGACCTTGGTCTCCTGCCCCCTGGTCTTCTGGCCTTTTTCTATCTACGCCTTGGTTAATATCCGGAGATTGAATTCCCAAAGCAGTCATTACTGCACAAGTCTTGAAATCAAACCCCATCTCAGAGCTCGTATATCCTATATCTCTTATGGTAGTTCTTATGATTTCCTCATAATCTGGTTTTGCATCTGTAGTTATTTCGCCAGCAATCATCACCATTCCGGTTTTAAATACTGTTTCACAAGCCACTCTTGCAAATTTATCTTCAGCAAGAATCGCATCTAAAACGGCATCAGAAACCTGATCGGACATTTTATCGGGGTGACCTTCGGAGACTGATTCTGACGTAAAAATATATTCGTTTGCCATATAAACAATAATCCCGTTTAAAAAAGTATTATAATTATCACTTTCAGTAGCTTTATTATGATGTAACAAGCAATTCGATCTGAAATAGAATTTTATTTTACCAGCATATTGAGAAGAGGGGGCAGTTATGGTGTCGTTACAACCACCAGTTTGTGAATTTGGGAAACCAATTATCGATTTTTCCCTTAAAGGAGTAGATGGTCGAACTTGGAGAATGAAGGAATGTATGGGTGAAAAAGGACTCTTAGTGATGTTTATTTGCAATCATTGCCCATATGTCAAAGCTGTTATCGACCGTTTGGTCAGAGATACACTCGAACTTAGCTCGCTTGGCATAAATAGTGTTGGAATAAACTCTAATGACCCAAATCACAATGAAGAGGATTCTTTTGAAAATATGGTCGATTTAGCGAAAGAATTGCGGTTTTCGTTTCCATATTTAGTTGATGATGAGCAAGACGTCGCAAAAGCCTATGGGGCAGTTTGTACCCCCGATTTTTTTGGATTTAACGCAAATGGTGAGCTTCAGTATCGCGGTAGATTGGATGAGAGCAGAAAAGCTGCTGCCGATTATGGGGTCCGAAGAGACCTATTTGAGGGAATGAAAGAGGTCGCTTTGACTCAAAAAGGCCCAAATGAGCAGTTTGCCAGCATGGGCTGCTCGATAAAATGGAAAGAAGCTTAAAAAAATTTTTCTTTACAAACCATATATAATACAATTACTTAAGATTTTTTGTTCCTAAAGTTTATAGGTCTATTTGAATATTAGGTGGATCATTTCTTGCTCCACCCGAGTCTCCTGAGCGAGAATACGGCTCCCTTTAAATGGTGTTCAAATTATCAGATAGTTATTTTGATCTGATGAATGCAGACCAAAAATTTTAAAAATTTAACTCTTGGCGGTAACACTGTGAAGAGATAAAACAATTTGTCTTCGATAGGAGAGACGTATGCCATCTCGTAGAGAACTCGCAAATGCTGTTCGTGCGCTGAGCATGGACGCTGTACAGAAAGCTAACTCAGGCCATCCCGGTGCTCCAATGGGAATGGCTGACATCGCAGAGGTATTATGGAATGATCATTTGAACCATAATCCAAAGAATCCAAGTTGGGCAAATCGAGACCGCTTTGTGCTTTCCAATGGACATGGATCGATGCTCATCTATTCTCTTTTGCATCTTTCCGGATACGAATTGAGCATTGATGATTTGAAACAATTCAGACAACTTCATTCAAAAACGCCAGGCCACCCCGAATTTGGGTACGCGCCAGGTGTAGAGACAACTACCGGTCCTTTAGGACAAGGGATTACAAATGGGGTTGGGATGGCGATAGCTGAACAAGCTTTGGCTGGCCAATTCAATAAACCCGATTTTCAAATTGTTAACCACTTTACTTACGTTTTCATGGGTGATGGTTGCCTGATGGAGGGCATATCTCATGAGGCTTGTTCGCTGGCTGGAACCCTAGGCTTAGGAAAGCTGATCGCATTTTGGGATGACAATGGTATTTCTATTGATGGAAATGTTGATGGATGGTTCACTGACAATACCCCCGAAAGATTCTCCGCCTATGGTTGGCATGTAATTCAAGGAGTCGATGGCCACGATTCTAGTGCTATTGATAAAGCGATAATCGAAGCTAAAGAAGTTTCAAATAAACCGACTTTAATTTGTTGCAAAACAACAATTGGTTTTGGATCTCCAAATAAAGCTGGTTCTCATTCCTGCCATGGCGCCCCCTTAGGTGATGAGGAAATTGAATTAACTAAATCAGCTTTGGGTTGGGAGTATGGAGCTTTTGAAATTCCTCAAGAAATTTATGATGGTTGGAATGCACATACGCGAGGCAATGAATCAGAAATCGAATGGAACGAGGTGTTTGCTTCTTACAAAAGACAATATCCCGAAAAAGCGGATGAGTTTTTAAGAAGAGTGTCAGGTGAATTACCGAGGGAGTGGAAAGAAGAAACGGAAAAATATATCGCGAGCATTGACTCGGATGCTAAGAGCCCTGCGACTCGACAAGCGTCACTTGCATGTATTGAGCACTACTCACCATTGCTGCCTGAACTATTTGGTGGCTCAGCTGACCTTGGCTGTTCAAATTTAACAGAATGGTCTGGATACAAGCCTATGGATTCAAGTGATGAGTCTAACTACGTTCGATATGGTGTCAGAGAGTTTGGTATGTCTGCCATCATGAATGGTATAGCCCTTCATGGGGGCCTGATTCCCTTCGGTGCAACCTTTTTGATGTTTTCGGATTATTCCAGAAATGCTCTCCGAATGGCAGCCTTGATGAAGATACGCTGTATTTTTGTCTTCACACATGACTCAATTGGGCTAGGGGAGGATGGGCCTACTCATCAGCCGATTGAGCAAATCCCAACAATAAGAATGATTCCGAATATGGACGTATGGAGACCATGCGATGCCGTCGAATCTGCCGTGGCCTGGGCTAGAGCTTGCGAGAATGAAAAAGGACCAACATCCTTAATTTTTTCGAGACAAGGATTGCCACATCAAGAAAGGTCGAAAGAACAGATAGCTAACATTAGTAGAGGAGGTTATATCCTTCGAGATTGTGATGATGAGCCGGATTGCATATTAATTGCTACTGGCTCAGAGGTTGCAATTGCTGTGGAGGCAGCAGAGAAGTCTGACAAGAAAATAAGAGTTGTCTCTATGCCAAGTACAACAACTTTTGATAAGCAAGAAGAATCATACAAAGATAGCGTTCTTCCAAAAAATATTTTGGCTAGAGTTGCCGTGGAGGCTGCATGTTCGGGCGGTTGGTACAAGTATGTAGGCACTGGAAAAGTAGTAGGGATTGATACATTTGGAGAATCTGCCCCTGCCGGCGCCTTATTTAAAGAGTTTGGTTTCACTACCGAAACAATCGAAGCAGCGATTTTGGAAGTATGCAAATAAAAATTTCGCGCTACATAGATTTTGGATAAAAATAAATAAAATTATAGGAGTTCTGATATGACAATTCGAGTGGGTATAAATGGGTTTGGTCGTATTGGCCGTATGGCTTTTCGCGCTATCTCTCAAGATTTTTCGTCAGATATTCAGGTTGTGGGTATAAACGACTTGCTCGACGCTGATTATTTGGCATACATGCTTAAATATGATTCTGTTCATGGAAACTTCAAAGGCGAAGTTAGTGATGACAATGGAAATTTACTTGTGAATGGAAATACTATTCGTCTTACAGCAGAGAGAGATCCAAGCAATCTTGCATGGGGAGATATAGATGTCGATGTAGTTCTAGAGTGCACCGGATTCTTTTTGACTGAGGAGGCTTGCCAGAAGCATCTTGATGCAGGCGCAAAGAAAGTAGTTATGTCAGCTCCTTCCAAAGATACAACACCTATGTTTGTTTATGGTGTCAATCACAACTCTTATTCAGGCCAAAAGATTATTTCTGCCGCATCTTGCACGACAAATTGTCTTGCGCCAGTTGCGAAAGTTCTTCATGACAACTGGATTATTAAACGAGGGCTCATGACAACGGTTCATGCAGCGACAGCAACTCAAAAAACTGTAGATGGCCCCTCAGTGAAAGATTGGCGAGGCGGAAGGGGTATTCTTGAGAATATAATTCCTTCCTCAACCGGAGCTGCTAAGGCGGTTGGAGTAGTCTTACCTGAATTAAACGGAAAACTTACTGGAATGGCCTTTAGAATTCCAACTTCTGATGTGTCGGTAGTGGACCTGACAGTAGAGCTTGAAAAAGATGTCTCGTATGGCGAAATTTGTGCTGAAATGAAAAAGGCATCAAGCGCAGCAGGCATAGGGGAAACACTTGCATATACCGATGAAAAAGTTGTGTCCACTGATTTTAGGGGTTGTGGCTTCTCATCAATTTTTGATGCAGAGGCTGGCATTGCCTTAGATAGCACATTTGTGAAAGTCGTATCATGGTATGACAATGAATATGGCTATACATGTAACATGTTACGTTTTGTGAAACATGTAGCGGCTTAAATTTCTAATCATGTTTGAGATACTAAACTCTTTGACAAAATTAAATCTAAAAAGGTTTTATTAGTAATGGCATTTATAAAAATTAATGAGTTAGATTTAGCCGGAAAGCGTGTCCTAATACGATCCGATTTAAATGTTCCTGTTAAAGATGGCATTGTGACCTCAGATGCCCGCATTACAGCGTCGTTGCCAACGATAAAGCATTGCATAGATGCTGGTGCAAAGGTGCTTGTAATGTCCCATCGTGGAAGACCTAAAGAGGGTATTTCGGATGAAGAAAACTCAATGCAACCTATCGCAAATGATTTGTCGCATAAGTTAGGTTTTGATGTTTCACTAGAGAAAAATTACCTTGATAGAGAAATTAATTTAGAAAATGGGCAAATAGCTCTCTTAGAAAATGTTAGATTCAATGTAGGCGAGAAAGATAATAACGAAGAATTATCAAAAAAATATGCCGCATTATGTGACATATTTGTTATGGATGCTTTTGGTACTGCGCATAGAGCTCAATCCTCCACTTACGGTGTTGGTAAGAATACTAGGATTGCATGTGCAGGTCTTTTACTGGCTCAAGAGCTGGATAGCCTCTCTAAGGCCTTAACCAACCCAGCACGCCCTATGGTAGCAATAGTTGGAGGATCGAAGGTTTCAACTAAGCTCACTGTTCTTGAGGCACTATCTGATAAGGTGGACCAGCTTGTTGTTGGCGGGGGAATTGCGAACACTTTTTTGAAAGCTACAGGAAAAAACATTGGGAAGTCCCTTTGTGAAAATGATTTAGTGGAAACAGCTAAATCTCTTTTAGAAAAGATGAGTAAGAGGGGGGCCAATATTCCAATTGCAGTAGATGTTGTTTGTGGAAAAGAGTTTTCGGAGCATGCAACAGCTAGTCACAAAAATGCATCGCAAGTCAGCGATGATGATATGATTTTTGATATCGGACCACAGTCTTCACAGGAATTGGTTGATATTATCCAGGAAGCTGGAACAGTTGTTTGGAATGGTCCCTTAGGAGTCTTTGAGTTTGATCAATTTGGCGAAGGGACTAAAGCCATTTCAATGGCTATAGCTGATTCTGATTGTTTTTCTCTTGCGGGAGGGGGCGATACGATTGCTGCAATACAAAAATATGATATTTATAACAATGTCTCTTACATTTCTACTGCCGGCGGAGCATTTTTGGAATATCTTGAAGGAAAAAAATTACCAGCTGTTTCAATGCTCGAGGAAGCAGCAAAGGAAAAAATTAATTCTTAAAACTAGAAGAAATATATGCAAAGACGAACAAAGATTGTTGCTACATTAGGTCCTGCTACGGACGATTTAAAGGTTCTAGATGAGGTGATTGCGACAGGTGTGGATGTAGTGCGCTTGAACATGTCGCATGGAAACTATGAAGAGCACAAACAGAGGGCTGAGTGGGTAAGAAATAGAGCAAGGGCAAGTGGGCGTCAAGTCGGTGTTCTTGTTGATCTACAGGGGCCTAAGATTCGTATTTCCAGGTTTATAAACGATGGGGTAAAGCTTAGTGTTGGCGGCAAGTTCATTATTGATACCGCTTTGGATCACCAGAAAGGTAGTGATGAAAAGGTGGGATGTACTTATCCAACTTTGCATGAAGAATGTTCGCGCGGTGATACCCTTTTATTGAACGATGGACGAATAGTGTTATGGGTCGAAGAGGTCAATGGAACAGAGATTCGATGTAAAGTTGTAGTAGGTGGGATGCTTTCTAATAATAAGGGTATCAACAAACAAGGAGGCGGTCTTTCAGCGCATGCTCTTACAGATAAAGATCGAAAAGATATTGAATTTGCGGCCGAAATAGTAGCGGACTATATAGCGGTATCTTTTGTAGAATCAGCAGAGGATGTCGAACTCGCTCGGAAACTTTTTCATGAAGCTGGTGGTAAAGGTGGGGTAATATCAAAAATAGAGAGAGCGGAGGCGCTGAACAATATCGAAGATATCATAGATGCCTCGGATGTCATTATGATCGCGAGAGGCGACTTAGGCGTTGAAATTGGAGATGCTGAGTTACCTGCGGTCCAGAAAAGGCTAATTCATCAGGCTCGAACTCAAAATTGTGTGGTTATCACCGCCACGCAAATGATGGAGTCAATGATTGAAAATTCAATCCCAACAAGAGCAGAAGTCTTCGATGTAGCTAATGCTGTAATTGACGGAACAGATGCAGTAATGTTAAGCGCGGAGTCTGCTGTTGGAAAGCACCCAGCCAAAGCCGTGGAGGCGATGGATAGAGTGTGTAGGGAAGCGGAAAAGCAATCTTCGGCTCGTCGGTCAGATCACAGACTTCATACTGTTTTTGGAAGGATAGATGAATCGATAGCAATGGCGACGATGTATACAGCTAATCACTTAAGGGTTGCTGCAATTGCTTGTTTGACGGAATCTGGCTCTACACCAAAATGGATGTCTCGTATCTCTTCAGGTATCCCAATATACGCATTAACACACGATGTTGGAACGCGTCGAAGAGTTACATTATTTAGAGGGGTCTATCCTGTAAGCTTCGAATTATCCCATGGCGTGGATTCTCAAATGGCCAATACAGAAGTAATTGATGAATTACAAAGACGTGGCGCGGTGCGAGATGATGATCTTGTGGTGATTACCAAAGGCGACTTAAATGGCGTAGCTGGCGGCACTAATGTTATGAAAGTTATTCGCGTAGGTGAACATAACGTTACAAAATAAATTTAACAGTTAATTATAACAATACAAATATGAAAGGAGTGTGAATATGGCACTTATTACTTTGCGCCAATTGTTAGATCATGCGGCAGAAAATGACTATGGGCTACCAGCTTTTAATGTAAATAACATGGAGCAAGTCCATTCAATTATGCAGGCGGCCGATGAAGTTAATAGTCCGGTAATTCTTCAGGGATCAGCTGGTGCCCGTGCTTATGCAGGAGAGCCTTTTTTAAGACATTTAATCTCTGCAGCTATTGAAATGTACCCTCATATCCCGGTTTGTATGCATCAGGATCATGGAGCCTCTCCATCAGTTTGCTTGCGGTCTATTCAATCTGGTTTCAGCTCGGTCATGATGGATGGATCTTTGCAGTCTGATGCAAAGACTCCTTCATCATATGAATATAATGTTGAGGTTACAAAGCAGGTTGTAGATATTGCCCACTCTGGCGGTGTCTCAGTTGAGGGTGAACTCGGATGTTTGGGATCTCTCGAAACTGGAGAAATGGGTGAAGAAGATGGCCACGGAGCCGATGGAAAATTAGATATGGATCAATTACTAACTGGCGTTGAGGAAGCTGCTGATTTTGTTGAAAAAACAGGAGTGGATGCCTTAGCAATTGCTATTGGTACTTCTCATGGGGCTTACAAATTTACAAAGGAGCCAACTGGGGAAATTTTAAGGATTGATAGAATTAAAGAGATACATGCAAGGATTCCTAATACTCATCTTGTTATGCATGGCTCATCGTCTGTCCCACAAGATTGGCTTGAGATTATAAATAGTTATGGTGGCGACATGGGCCAGACATACGGAGTGCCAGTTGAAGAGATAGTTGAGGGCATTAAGTCAGGCGTCCGCAAAGTAAATATTGATACCGACCTTAGAATGGCGTCTACTGGATCTATCCGACGTCATTTAGAGGAAAATAAGAGTAACTTTGATCCAAGAAAGTTTCTTAAAGAGGCCACAAAGGCTATGTCTGAGATATGTAAGGCGCGTTATCAGTCTTTTGGAAGTGAGGGTATGGCAAGTAAAATAAAAGCTAAATCTTTAGAAACAATGTTTGATTTTTATAATCATTAAAAGTTAAAAGAGCCCGAAAGGGCTCTTTCATTTTTGGCAGTTTGGACAATAAGCACTTGCACGTTGGCCTATTAATTTGTTTTTAACTATCGAATCACATTTTTTGCAACATTTTCCTTTTCGACCATAGATATAAAGGTTTTGCTGAAAGTAACCTGGATTTCCATCTTGATCATAAAAATCTTTCAAACTTGTCCCTCCAAGCTTTATCGCTTTAAGAAGTACCTTTTTAATTACATTAACCAATCTATCAAGTCTTTTTCTTGAGATATTTTTACAAAGTCTTCCTGGGTGTATCCCAGCCAAAAAAAGCGACTCAGTAGCATAAATATTTCCTATTCCCACGACTACTTTATTGTCCATTAAGAATTGTTTTATTGGAATTGCTCTTCTTTTTGCTTCGACAAAAAGATAATCGGCATCAAAATTCTCAGATAAGGGTTCTGGCCCTAGATGAGATATAAGAGGATGTAACTCAATAGGTTTTGATGTCCATAGTATTGCACCAAAGCGCCTAGGATCACACATTCGCAAACATACATCACCGGCAATTAAATCAAAGTGATCATGTTTTTTCAAAGGGGAAGTTTTTTTTACAATTCTTATACTGCCGGACATTCCGAGATGGATAATTAAAATACCTTTATGAACTTTATTTTTTTCACAATAGTATAGAAGATATTTTGCACGCCTTTTAATTTTATATATAGAAAGACCAGGGAGTATTTTATGAAGATTAGGTATTTTCCACCGTAATTTTGGTTTTCTTATAACAACTGATGAGATTTTTTTACCCTGAAGGTAAGGAATGACACCCCTTAGACTAGTCTCTACCTCAGGTAATTCTGGCATAAAAGAAGATGGTGGTATGGTTGTTATGAAAAAAACAGATCAACGAAAACTAGCATTTACTTTATCTTACCTTCTTTATAGATCACATGTTTTTTAACAACAGGATCATATTTCTTTATTTCCATTTTTTCAGTCATTGTGCGTTTATTCTTTGTGGTCGTATAAAAGTGACCTGTACCCGCACTAGAATTTAATCGAATTGTCTCTCTTGCTGATTTTGCCATTTTAAAAGTCCTCTAAACTTTTTCCCCGCGTGCCCGCATTTCAGCCAACACAACATCGATCCCTTTTTTGTCTATGATTCGCATTCCAGCAGTAGATACTCTTAATCGTATAAATTTCTGTTCGCTTTCAACCCAAAACCTATGGTGATGCAAGTTTGGTAGAAAACGACGCTTCGTTTTTCTGTGTGAGTGGGAAACATTATTACCACTGATTGGTCGTTTTCCCGTTACTTGGCAGATTTTGGACATTTAGCGCGACCTCTGAAATAAACTGGTAGAACCATCATAACCCCGTAAATATGGCTATGAGGCGCGTATTTATAGCAAAACGACAATCACCGAGCAACTGAAATTACAACTATGTGCAATTTTTTTTTAAAAGCTACTGCTAATTTAGGATAATTAGATTTATCATTACCACAGTATTAGAAAGATAAAATCTTAATAAAATAAGGCAAAACCAGTATTTTACAAAAATCTGTCGGAGGCTTAATAAAAAAACAATGACAAATACAGAATTTAGCTATCGATTAAGAGATCGCAGGATTGTCTTAGGCATTACTGGAAGCGTCGCAGCTTACAAGGCAGCCGAATTGGCTAGATTGTTGGTAAAAGCTGGTTCGATTGTACAGGTGGTTATGACTTCCTCTGCAAACGAATTTATAGGGAAACAAACTTTTCAAGCAATTACAGGTAATGTCGTAAGGGATAATATATTCGATCCAGAGCATGAAGCTGCTATGGGCCATATTGAATTAGCTCGTTGGTCTGAGCTGATATTGGTGGCACCGGCAACAGCTAACTTTATTTCTGAATTAAATCACGGATCTGCAAATACACTTCTCAATGCTTTATGTATAGCAAGTGAATCCCCAATCGCTGTTGCTCCTGCTATGAATGAAAAAATGTGGAAAAATACTGCGACACAATTGAATATAAATATGCTGAAGAAGCGCGGAGTGAAATTTTTTGGTCCCACAAAGGGAGTTCAGGCGTGTGGAGATACAGGCTTAGGCAGAATGATGGAGCCAGAAAAAATTTTATCAGAGGCTATTGACCTTTTTGGACAAGGAAGCTTTGCAGGGAAAAAAGTTGTAATCACTGCTGGACCCACCAGGGAGCCAATAGATGTAGTCAGGTATTTGAGCAATAGAAGCTCTGGAAAGATGGGGTATTCTTTAGCAAAAGTATTTCTACAAGAAGGGGCAGATACAATTCTTGTCTCGGGGCCTGTTTCACTGGAAGCACCTAGGGGGGTTAGAAGAATTAGTGTTGAGACCGCAGAACAGATGCGCACTGCGGTGAAAAAAGAATTAGCAAATACAAATTTATTTATATCTTGTGCAGCAGTATCTGATTATAAACCAGCCTTCTATTCTGAGAAAAAATTAAAAAAAGAATCAGAATTTTTTACAGTCAATTTAATTAAAAATCATGATATTTTGAAGGAAGTTAGTCAGAATTATGAAAATATTTTTTGTGTAGGATTTGCCGCTGAGTCAGAAAAACTAGAGGAAAATGCCTCAGAAAAGTTAGTAAATAAAAATATCGATATGATAGCAGGTAACATTATTGGCAATAATAAAGGATTTGATTCAGATGATAATGCTTTGTTAGTAATGTGGAATGGAGGCAAATCCTTTTTACCTAATCAGCCTAAATCAAGCCTTTCGGAAAAATTAGTTTCATTGATATCAGAGAGAATGAATGCAAAAAATACAATTAAAAATACTTGATAATCGATTAAAAAATTCATTTCCTTTACCTGAATATGCTACTAATGGGTCGGCAGGAATGGATTTACGTGCCATGATAAATGAACCTTTGTCACTTAAACCAAACCAAACCGAACTAATTCCAACAGGAATTGCTATTCATATAGATGATCCTAATCTGGCGGCAACTATACTTCCTAGATCTGGCCTTGGACACAAACATGGAATTGTTTTGGGTAACTTGGTGGGATTAATTGACTCCGACTATCAAGGCCAATTATTTGTCTCTTGCTGGAATAGAAGCGATAGACTATATCAAATCGAAGTAGGGGATAGAATTGCCCAATTAGTCATAGTGCCAATCGTAAAAGCTTTATTCGTAGAGGTGAAGGAATTTATTGATACCGATCGAGGCTCCGGAGGTTTTGGACATTCTGGCAAAAAATAAATAAAAAGATACATGAAAGACAAAAATAATTTGTATTTATCAAAAAGTCTTTTTAGAGCCTATGATATTAGGGGCATTGTAGGAAAAACCTTAGATTTAAATATTGCATACAACATTGGTAAAGCCTTCGCCGATCTATTAAAGAAAAGAAAATTCTCCTCAGTTTGTGTTGCTCATGATGCTCGCCTTAGTAGCCCGGATTTATATTCTTCGCTATGCAGGGGACTAGTAAAGCAAGGAGCAAACGTCTATCAATTTGGACTTTCCCCTGTATCTTTACCTTACTTTTATATGAATTCTCATAGAGAAATATCTACAATTATAGTAACTGGTAGCCATAATCCTAAAAAGTACAATGGTTTTAAACTATTTATTGATGGCGTGTCACTTTCCTCAGATGAATTGGAAAATCTATATGAATACATTTTGAATAATAAATATGAGATTTCTAATATCGGTACCATGACTAACTTAGACATAAAGGATCGATACATAGAACAAATTAAAAAGGTAACAAATTATAATCGTCCAGTGAGAATTGTAATCGATGGTGGTAATGGAGCTGCTGGTCAAGTAGCTAGTGATCTTTTTTCATCTCTTGAGTGTGAAGTAATTCCTATATGTTGCAAACCAGATGGAAATTTTCCAAATCATCATCCTGATCCAAGTAACCCAATAAACTTAAAGATGCTTCAATCTGCAGTGCTTCGATTTAATGCTGATATTGGCTTCTCCTTTGATGGTGATGGTGACCGTTTGGGTGTCATTGATAATGGAGGCGCTTACGTTGAGCCTGAGCATGTTCTTATGGTCCTGGCAGAAGAAATATTGAGGGAAAAAATAAATTCAGAGGTTGTCTATGATATAAAATCCTCACGCAATTTAAATAAATTTATCCTAAAATTAGGCGGTATTCCCATAATGGTAGAATCTGGATACACAAGAGTTAAAGAGCAAATGGCTATCTCAGGTAGGGTAATAGGAGGAGAATATTCAGGCCATTTTTTTTTAAAAGAAAAGTTTTTTCAATCAGATGATGCAATTTTTGTGGCCGCTAGGTTTCTAAACATAATCATAAAAAAAGAAAAAACACTCAAAGAGGTGATATCAGCCCTACCTAAAAGCGTATCAACTCCAGAATTTCACATAGATCTTGAGGAAGGTCAGAGTGAAGTATTAATGGATAAGATTATAAAGAATGCTCAATTCAAAGAGGCTAAATTGATTACTATCGATGGTTTAAGGGCGGAATTTAAAGAGGGGTGGGGGCTTGTCAGGGCATCAAATACAACACCATCATTAAACTTTCGGTTTGAGGCAATTAATATGGATGAGTTAAATAAAATTCGAGATAAATTTCGATTTCTTGTAAAACAAGTATTACCCAATGAGAAAATACCATTTTAAGAAGAGAAAAGAATATGGGATTAGATTTAAAAGCGGCCGAAAACATTGCTCATGTATTAACAGAAGCATTGCCATACATTCAAAAATTTTCAGGATGGAATCTCGTTATAAAATATGGCGGAAATGCGATGATAGATGAAAAATTAAAAGCAAGTTTCGCATCAGATGTTGCTCTTATGAAAGCTGTGGGTATGAATCCAATTATTGTGCATGGCGGAGGTCCGCAAATAGGTGAGGCTTTAGCAAAAATGGGCAAAAAATCCGAATTTCTTGAAGGGATGCGGAAAACAGACAGGGAAACAATGGATGTTGTTGAAGATGTTTTGTTGAATGACATAAACAAGGAGATAGTAAACTTAATAAATGACTATGGAGGTAGTGCTTTTAGTGTTGTTGGAAAAAATAAAAATTTTATCCTCGCAGAGAAGTTGAAAGTATCAAAAGAACAAATAGATATCGGATTTGTTGGAAAGGTAAAAACTATCAATAAAGATATATTGCAACAAACTATCAATGAAAACCGCATACCCGTAATTGCCCCCATAGGAATCGATGAAAATGGTAATAGCTATAACATTAATGCAGATTTAGTAGCAGGAAAAATCTCGGAAATAATCATTGCTGAGAAACTTATATTACTAACAAATATAGCGGGCGTTTACGATGAAAACAGGAATCTTCTATCTCAAATAAAAACACAGGATGTTAAGTCATTAGTTGACAGGGGAGTTATTACAAGTGGAATGCTGCCAAAAATAGATTGTGCTTTAAATGCCGTTAATTCAGGTGTAAAAATGGCACATATAATTGATGGCAGAATAAAAAATGCAGTCCTTCTTGAACTTTTTACGGACCAAGGAATAGGCACACTAATTAATTGACATGATGAAAAAAAAATCTAGAAAAACGATTATCCTGGAGGTCTTGGCTCGCGAGCTTGAGACAAAGCCGGGTAATCGAATTACAACTGCATCTTTAGCAAAAGCAGTTGGGGTTTCTGAGGCGGCGCTCTATCGGCATTTTGCAAGTAAAGCACAAATCTTTGAGGGACTCATCGAGTTTGCTGAAGAAACAATTTTCTCAAATATTAATGTTATACTTGAGGAGGAAAAACATACACAAGTGCGTTGCGGTAAGATTATTTATTTAGTTCTGAGATTTGCTGATCGAAATCCGGGAATAATTAGAATTCTATTAGGCGATATACTTATTGGAGAGCAAAAACGCTTAAGGGATCGCACTAGTAATTTTTTTGAGAGAGTGGAATACACAATTAAGCAAGTCTTAAAAGAATCGTCATTGAGAAAGGATAGTAATTTAAGGATGAAACCCGATGCTGGATCAGATTTAATAACTTCCTTTATTGAAGGAAGACTCCATAAGTATCAACGTTTAAATTTTATTGAGCCAAGCCTGACTAATTGGGATGATGACTGGGCAGCTCTAAGTAAGGGTCTATTCTTCTTATAAAATAAAATTTAGTTAACTCCATATTTATTTCTGTACTTATTAATTTTCTCTAGGTCTTTTAAGCTATTCTTCTGCTCGAGAAAAGTTATCAAGTCATCCAATTTTGCAATTGAAAAAACAGGAACTTTATACTTTTCCTCTATCTCTTGTATCGCCGATACCCCATTTTCGCCCTGTTCTTGCCTATCAAGAGCAAGAACAACTCCGGCAGCCTCAGCGCCCTCATTAGCAATAATTTCCATTGATTCTCTGATAGCAGTTCCCGCTGTTATAACGTCATCTATTATCAAAATTTTCCCTTCGAGATGATGCCCTACAATATTTCCGCCCTCGCCATAATTTTTTTTCTCTTTTCTGTTAAATGCATAAGGAACATCAACATCATGATCGTTATATAAAGTCGAAACAGTTACAGCTGAAAGAGGAATGCCCTTATATGCGGGGCCAAATAAAACATTAAATTTGATATTTGAGTCGATGATAGTTTTTGCATAGAATTTTCCTAATGAAGCAATTGAGATTCCTGTATTGAAGAGACCTGTATTAAAAAAGTAGGGACTCACCCTCCCTGATTTCAGAGTAAAGTCTCCAAATTTTAAAACGCCAATTTTTAGAGAAAATTCGATAAATTCTTTTTGATAATCTTTCATAATCTTATTCTTATAAGTATTTTAGAAGTATAATACTTTATATGCGTGTGATCACAATAAATCTTAACGGCATTCGCTCAGCTTGCAAAAAGGGCTTCTTCGCATGGTTGAGAAGACAAAATGCAGATATTGTTTGTTTGCAGGAACTTAGAGCACATGAAGATCAGATTCAAGATAAATCATTTTGGCCTCGCAGCTTTCACTGTTTTTACCATTCAGCGCAAAAAAAGGGCTATAGTGGCGTAGGAATTTTTTGCCGAAAGGAGCCTAAGTATGTGATAAAGGGTTTAGGGCTAAAAGCTTTCGATATAGAAGGTCGGTGGATAGAGGCAAGATATGAGCACTTGAGCGTTGTTTCTCTATATCTTCCATCAGGATCTTATGATAAAAATCGACAAAGTCTAAAAATGGATATTCTAGAAAAACTTTATTTTTACTTTGAACACTTAAAGGAAAGCGGACGGCAGTATATTATCTGTGGTGACTTTAATATTGCACATAAAAAAATTGATATTAAGAATTGGAAAGGAAATAAAAAAAGTCCTGGATTTTTGCCAGAAGAGAGGGCCTGGATGGATAAGTTAGTTGATGAGAGCAACTGGGTCGACGCTTTTCGTGAAAAAAATTTAAAGGAAGATCAATTTACATGGTGGTCGAATCGCGGTAATTCATGGGAAAATAATGTAGGTTGGCGTATTGATTATCAGCTTATAACCTCTCAATTAGCAAAAAAATTAAATCAAGTAAAGATTTACAAAGGAAAAAGATTTTCAGATCATTCGCCCTTAATTATTGATTACTATGATTAACAAAATAAAGAATAATTCTTGGAAAAACACTTTTTCCTCTTTGAAAGACTGGCGATTATTGAGAATCGGACTACTTGGTTTTTCATCAGGACTTCCATTGCTATTAGTATTTGGAACATTATCTTTTTGGTTAAGAGAAGCTGGTATTGAGCGATCCACAATAGGATTTATCAGTTGGATTGCCCTAGCTTATGCGATAAAAGTCCTTTGGGCCCCTCTTGTAGATCAATTTCATTTACCATTTCTATACAATAATTTAGGGCGCAGAAGATCGTGGCTTTTTTTTACTCAGGTCCTCATTATTATTGGGTTGATAGGAATGGCTTTTACAGACCCAAAAGAGCAATTAGCCCAAGCCATATGGCTAGCATTATTAGTATCTTTTTCATCTGCAACACAAGATATTGCAGTAGATGCTTATCGAATCGAAATAGCCGATAAGAGACTACAAGGAATGATGGCAGGATTTTATACAACTGGTTACCGATTAGCCATGTTCGTTGCTTCAGCTGGCGCATTGTGGATTGCAGCTTTTTTTGACATTAATGAAAGTACTTACGAACAAAAACCCTGGATGATGGCATATATATGCATGGCAATTTTTATGATGATTGGAGTTTTGACAACATTATTCTCTCCGGAGCCAGAAGAGGAAATATTGGAGTCAGGTAAAAAAATAAATGGCCAGGGAGAACTGTTTATAAGATTAACAAAATGGTTTGTGAAAGCAATTATAAAACCATTTTCTGACTTTTTTAGCAGATATGGTTATTTAGCTATCCTGATATTATGCTTAATCGCGACCTACAGGGTCTCCGATATTGTCTTAGGGGTTATGTCTAATGTTTTTTATAAAGATATAGGTTTTACTAAAGATGAGATAGCATTAGTATCCAAAGGGTTTGGAATTTATATGACAATACTAGGAGCCTTATTAGGCGGTCTTGCAGTATATCGATTTGGTGTAATGAAGATACTGCTACTAGGTGCTATTCTTGCATCCGGAACCAATCTATTATTTTCTTTGTTGGCTTATTCTGGCAATGACTTTTGGCTACTTGTCCTTGTTGTAGGTGCAGATAATTTGAGTGCTGGTATAGCGTCAGCGGCTTTTGTAACATATCTTTCAGCGCTTACGAATATTTCATTTTCAGCAACTCAATATGCTTTATTTAGCTCTATAATGCTTTTATTACCAAAATTATTAGGCGGGTTTTCAGGTGTTGCTGTTGATCAATTTGGATATGAATGGTTTTTTATTTTATCGGCCATTATAGGCATTCCAGTATTTTTTCTTATTATTGTTGCTTGGCATAAATGTGATGTGGAGCTACCTAAAAAAGCAAATTCAATAAGTTTTTAAAAGCTATCTCGTGTAAAATTCTTTTTGAAAGGTTGCCTTAAGTGGGTAGCTACTACCAACTGGTGTCACTTCTATGTTGAAAACTAGTCTCTCTCTATGACCCACGGGAAACTCAGCAATATAATAAATAGCTATTCCTTCTCGAATTTCTCGTAGAGGAAGGTTTCTTTTTTGACCAATAAGATTTTTTGAACTTAAAGATACATTAGCAGAAACAGGCTTGCTTAAATTATTTTCTCCATTCAGCATCACACTTATATTAACTAATCCTCTTCCTTTGCTCCTTTTAATTTTATAAATGCTAGCACTTTGAGGCGATAAGCTATCAGTAGTCAACGCATTATGATAAATGGTAAAGCCATTTGTTTGCGTTTTATTGCTAGCCAAAACACATTGTGTACTCAGCACTAATGAAATAAAAGTTAAAAATAATTTCATGAAAAGCTCCAAAATATTCATTGATATGTCAATTAAAATATAGCCGATAGAATTGTTATCAATGGAGGGATAGTAAGCATCTTAAGAAGATACAATCCAATTAATGCTAAAACTGGTGATAAGTCTATACCGCTGAAAGAGGGAATAAATTTACGTATAGGATATAAAATCGGTTCGTTCAGTTCATAAAGTATTTTCAGCATCGGATTATACGTACCAGGATTAATCCAACTTAAAATAGCTTGAAAGATAATCCCGTATATAAATATATTAAAAATAAGATCAAAAATATTGGGTAAAGAAAGTAAGAAAATTGTAGGAAGGTGAACCTCTTTATTTAGAATGAAAAGTATGAGTGCTGATTCAGTAAATAAAAGGATCCAAGCAAATATGAAAGAGGCCGAGTCTAATTTCCCAAGACTTGGAATTATTTTTCTCAAAGGAATTAAAGCTGGATTTGTAATTTTTATAATAAATTGAGAAAGAGGATTATAAAAGTCAGCTTTTACAATTTGAAATAAGAATCTCAAAATCACAAAAAAAGCATAAGTTCCAAAAATAACCTGTATTAAAAATATTAGAGGATTTGTTAAGTAGGTGTCTCCCATAGGTTTTATTTTTTCCGATATTCCTTGGCTATATCCTGAGATTTTTGATATGCCGCTTTTACTGCTTCTTGCATAATATATTTCAAATTTTTATCTTTAAAAACATTTAGGGCACATTCTGTTGTTCCACCTTTTGAAGTAACGTTTTTCTTTAACTCAGTAATTGACATCTCCTTTTTTTGTGCCATTTTTATCGCTCCATATGCAGTATCAATAACTAATGACTCTGCAAGTTTTGAATCTATATCTAATTCTTCTGCGGTACTCTTTAATATCTCAAGGAATAGAAAAAAGTAAGCTGGACCACTGCCTGAAATTGCAGTAATTGAATCCAATAGATTTTCATTTTGTATTCTATGAACTGACCCAACAGTCGATAGAATATTTTCAGCAATTTCTACTTTTTCTAGAGGTATATTTTTGGGAGCATACATACCAGTGACTCCATGATTTATTAGAGTGGACGTATTGGGCATACAACGTATAATTTTTCGGTTACCGCCCAGCCAATCATTAATCGTCTCTATCTCTACGCCTGCTACTATTGAAATAATCAAAGAATCATTCTTATTTATGATCCTTTTTACGGAAGAAGCAACCTCTTTGAGAGAGTTTGGTTTAACAGCAAAAATAATAATTTCTGCATTTTCGGCTATTTCAGTATTGCTAGTGGATACTTGGATTCCATATTTTTTTTCCAAAATATTGCATTTTTCTTTTTCTTTATCACTAGCGGAAATATACTTAGGATGCACTCCTTTATTGATCAAACCGCCTATGATTGCATTTGCCATAGCCCCTGATCCGATAAAAGATATATCTGATTGAATTTTCATGATTTAAGTTTCTTTGTTTAATCTCTGGCGCCAAATATATCAGTACCAATCCTTACAATTGTTGACCCAGCTCTAATAGCTAAATCTAAGTCTCTACTCATTCCTATTGAAAGTACATCTAAATTTAAACTTTCTCTGTTTAAATCGTCTTTTAATTTAGCTAATTGAATGAAAGTATGCAATTGCTGATCTTCTGTTTGTTGCGGATCTGGAATTGTCATAAGGCCACGAAGGTTTAAATTCGGTAGAGCCTTTATTTTTTTTGCTAATTTGGAGACGCTATCGAGAGGAATACCTCCTTTGCTAGCCTCTCCCGTTAGATTTATTTGTAGACAACATTGAAGAGGTTTAGAAAAATTTATCCTGTGAGAACTCAATTTTTCTGCATGTTTGAATTGATCGAGGCTATGAACCCAGTCAAAATTTCTTGCTATATCTGCTGTTTTGTTACTCTGCAATTTCCCAATGTAATGCCAATCGATATCAAGATTTCTCATTTCATGTATTTTCGGAAGAGCATCTTGTAAATAATTTTCACCAAACGATTTGCAGCCAGCATCGAAAGCTTGCCTTATCATAGAGGTGGGTTTAGTTTTCGTAACTGCTAGTAAAGATATAGACGTCGAGTCGCGACCATTACAATCAGCAGCATTTTTTATACGATTTCTTACATTCTCAATGTTTTTTTTTATATCGTTCATATATTAAGGAAGACTTTTTAACTGAATATTTGATATCCATCGAAAACAGGCCCATCGACACAAATACGTTGCATTTTGGGACCCGCTTGAGTTTTTGTCTCTACGACACATCCAGCGCAACCACCCACAGCACACGCCATATATTCCTCTAAAGATATCTGAACTGGTAAATCATATTCCCTTGCGAGATTAACCACTGCCTGTAGCATGTTATGCGGGCCACAAGCATATATGCCCACCTCTTTTAGATTAGATTCGTTTAGTGCATTTAACCAATGACGAGCGAGATCTGTAACAAACCCATCATAGCATCCAGGGTACCCCTGGTTGCTGGTAAGCCGACTTGGTATACCCCAATCCTCTAAAAGAGGCATCGATCCAATTACACCACTAGGTATTCCAGGAAGCATTATTTGAGATGGAACCGGCTTAAATGGAAACGGTACTTCCGATCCAAGGATAGTAAAAGGTTTATTCTTTTTATTTTTAAGTGATTCAGCAATTGCTATCATAGGCGGCATTCCCACTCCTCCACCTATCAGAAGTGGCCGCTGATTTTTTATCAAAAAAGGCTTCCCAATTGGGCCCATTAAATTGATGATTTCACCTGCTCTGCGTTGTGATAATAATTTTGTTCCTTCACCAATTGCCTTATAAAGAAAATCAATCCAACCAGACTCTTTTGACGATCGCATGATAGACATTGGTCTCCTCATAAGCAGCTTTGGGTCTACAGTTAAATGTACAAATTGACCCGGTAAGCATTGAGCAGCGCACCCAGGGGCTTGCACTCGCATAACAAATTGCTCACCAGGGAAATTTTCATTTGATATGATTTCTGCTTCTTCTACGAGGATAGTATTTCTATGTGACTTTTCTTTCATAGAGATAGCTTATTGTCTGTGCAAGATATGTGCAATCGATGAAAAGTATAAATTATCAATTTTCATTCCTAATTCGAAGCTTTTTTCTTAGAAAAAAGATTTTAAGAGGATTATTTACGCTAAGTAGGGTCATTATTAATACTGTTTTCTATTAGAGACTTTAAATTATCCAGACTTTTGCATTTTTCTATTAATGTTGAATCTACACGTAATTCTATCTCGGATCCAACTTGAAGAAAAATTGCTGGAAGAGATATATTTGTAGAAGGAAATTTTTTTTCAAATTGATCTCGATGAAGAAAGTGTGAATCTAATTTTAAATTTTTTACAAAATCACGCCAATCCTTATATTCAGAAAAATAACCATGCGTCATCATGCATAAATTACATTCATACGTTTCAGGAGAAAATATTTTATGTCCTATATCTCCCAGTGTATTAAAAAAACCTGAATCTGCATTATATACAAAAAGTAGATTTTCTTTCATAAGACCTAAATTACCTATTGAATTTTAATATTTAACTTCACTTCACTTCACTTCACTTACTTTTCTGATACTCATTGATTTATCGTCAACCTAATAGTTTTTTTATGGTCATTTTTAATATTAATCTCTCTGCTCATAAGGTCATCTGGTTGCGCTATCGCCTGCCCAGATTTTGATATCCTAGCACCGACCGTTAAATTTACTGATGAGGATAAGTTCATTTTTGGCATCATTGCATCTGAATCAGTCAGATAAGTAATAACTGGAAAACTTAATTCAGATAATTTAAACTTTTGAACTGCTAAGGGTATTTTAGGTCCAGATGCCGATCGCGCATATATAAACAAAGTAAAATTTGGTTGAAGCTGAGGAAGAATATTCTCTCCAATTTCAACTGATATTTCTAATTTCTTTGGCATTTCAGGAGCTTGATTTTTTGCATCCTCTAAGCCTGAAATTCTTTGGTTAAGCTCTCTCTGCAAGCCTGGCTCATCTGATAATAATGGGATGGCCTTTCTCCAAAGCTCTATAGCCTTCTCATTTTGTTTTCTTTCAGAGTACGCGTTTCCTGCTAACCAAAGAGCAGTCACTGAAGTTGGATTTATCTTCAATACCTTATTGATTAAATCAAAAGCTCTCTGTGATATTTTACCGCCATTTCTCATTGAAAGCGCGTCAGCTAAAGAAAGCATTGCAGGCGGATTATTGGGTAAGATTTTATTTAATCTCTCAAATGCATAAACAGCATTTTCATATTGCTGGATCTGCATATATGTTCTTCCTAGCATTGCCCATCCCTGCGGATTATCAGGCTTACTCTCAAGCCTTTCGGCTAATTCTTTAACTAGCTCTTGCACGGATTGGACCTTAGCTACATTTTTTGATTTATTCGTTTGTCCAGGCCCAGATATGCTAACGTAAGCTGGAGATCCGATTTGTAAATATAGCCCCACAACTATAAGAGGGACAAACATAAAAATACCAATAATAGTTGTTTTTCTGAGCTTATTATCACTAAGATATCTTGTTTCAATTTGTGATGTACTTAAGTCTTGAGCTAGAGCTATCTCAATATCTGTTTTCGCCTGAAGAAATTCTTTCTCTGACAATGTTCCGATGAGTTTAGCCGCCTCTATTTCACGAAGCTTCTCTTTTGCCAAAAAAATATTCTGTTCTCTGGACCCATCAGAGGTAAGTTTCTTTTTTCTCAGAAAACCAGCTATAAGGAAAACTAAAAAAAGAAATACGATAACAACACTTGTAGTTAAAAAGATATTCATGAGGTCATTTTTTTTCCTCTAAAATAGAAGCAGCCTCCTTTAATTGTTTCTCGCTTAGCTCAGATTTTTCATTAGTTAATTGCCTAACTTTTATCGCTCTCAGCATAAACCAAATTGCAGCAAAGAAAAGAATAAATGGACTTATCCAAAGAAAGGCGGTTTTTATGTTAAAGGGAGGTTTATATAGTACGAAATCACCATATCTATCAGACATGAATCGAGCAATCTCAGCTTTATTTTTTCCTGATTCGACTAATTCAAATGTCTTTCTGCGCATATCTTTTGCCAGCTCTGCATTAGAATCAGCAATACTCTGATTCTGACAAACAAGACAACGGAGCTCCTCACTTAATTCTCTATATATGCTCTCCTTTTTTGTATCAGAAAATGTGTATATTTCTGCTGTATTTGCATTTGCATTACATGCTGTAATAAAAAGAAGAATAAAAATTGATTTCATAATAAGATATTAAAAATATTTTGAAAATTTTTCATTAAAAATTTTTGCATTAAGAATACCTTTATGTTTTTCCTTGATGATTCCATTGGCATCTATCAAGAAAGTCTCAGGTGCGCCATATACACCATAATCGATTATTGAATTACTATTAGGGTCGAAAGCAATTTCTTTGTAAGGATTACCTAAACGTTTTAGCATATCCTTTGCATCCTCAGATTTATCACGCCAATTTAACCCGATAATAGTATAGCCTCGATTCCTTAGCTCCATAAGATAAGAATGCTCCCTCCAACATTCAGGACACCACGATCCCCAAACATTTAAAAGCCAGACTTCCCCAATAAAATTTTCGCTTTTTACATTCCTATCTAGCTTCATTAGATCAGGTAGATTAAATGAAGGAGCGGGCTTACCAATTAACTCTGAAGGAATATTTTTTGGATTATATTGGCCTTGATTCATCTTATCTAGCATAAACAAGAACACAGCAACCATACCAACAAAAACAATAAGTGGTATTGACGCTTTACTCATGCCTCTAATCCTCTATGGATTTTCTCGCGATTTTTTTTCATTTTTGTCATTAATCGATATCTTCGATCTGTTGCTGCAAGAAGAGCACCAAAGGACATGATAATAGTTCCTAACCATAGCCATCGAATAAATGGCTTATGGTAAATGCGCAAACTCCATGAGCCTCCCCCTAAATCTTCACCTATCGCAACAAACAAATCTCTGAACAAACCCCCATCAATTGCGGCTTCTGTCATCGGCATTTTCTGTACCTGATAAGTCCTTTTTTCTGGATACAAATTTGCTACAAATACTCCATTCTTCGTTGCAATTAAATGACCTCGAAATGCCATATAGTTCGGGCCTTTTACTTCTTTCACACCGTTAAATAAAAAATTATACTCACCGAGAGAATAATTTTCTCCCGGGCTTAAGCGAATATCCTTTTCTGTAGAGTATGTTGATGTAAGAGTTGCGCCGATAACAAAAATAGATAAGCCAATATGACCCAACATCATTCCCCAAAATCCACGAGGGGTATGATTCCAATTAAGTTGGGGCGTTAATTTTTCTTTTATAGCAAAGCCCATTGAAAAGAAAACCCAAAGCCCGAGCCACAAACCTATTGCAGCCATTATTTCAAAATTTTTATATCCAAAATAGATCCAAGAAAAAGCTAAGAAAAAAGAAAGCATCAGAGGGTTTATAATATTCTTTCTGATTCTTATGAGCTTATCTCGTTTCCATCGTAATAGTGGTCCTACACCCAGTAAGGCTAATAGTGGGAACATTAAGGCAATAAAAACTGGATCAAAATATTGCCTTCCAACAGACACTTTTCCCAAATTTAGGGCATCACTCAGGAGTGGGTAAAGTGTACCTAATAAAATGGTTAGGCAAGAAACCAAAAGAATTACATTGTTCATTAATAGGCCAGTCTCTCTTGAAAATAGCTGAAATCTAACATTACTTTTGATGCTGTTTGCTCTAATCGCAAAGAGTAGGAATGATGATCCAACAACTGCTACCAGAAAAGCCAGTATAAAGACACCTCGCTCTGGATCAGATGCAAATGCATGTACAGATGTTAAAATTCCAGACCTTACTAAAAAGGTACCTAAAAGGCTTAATGAGAATGCAAAAATAGCTAGGAGAACAGTCCAAGCTTTGAATGCACCACGCTTTTCCGTGACCGCTAGGGAATGCATCAGCGCGGTACCTGCCAGCCATGGCATGAAGGATGCGTTTTCTACAGGGTCCCAAAACCACCATCCACCCCATCCAAGCTCATAGTATGCCCACCATGAACCAAGCGTAATCCCCAGGGTTAAAAATAACCATGCAATATTGGTCCAAGGCCTTGACCAACGCGCCCATGCCGCATCTAGCTGCCCACTTAAGAGTGCTGCAATTGCAAATGCAAAAGGCACTGAAAATCCAACGTAGCCCATGTATAACATCGGAGGATGGATAATAAGCCCAGGATCTTGTAAAAGTGGATTAAGATCACGACCTTCAATAGCAGCTGGCACCATTCTGTCGAATGGATTTGACGTTAGGACCATAAATAACAAGAAGCCAATACTTACGATTCCCATAACCCCTAATACTCGTGCCACAACCACCTCGGGTATATCCTTGCTGAAAAGTGTAATTGCAGATGCCCATAGAGACAAAATGAGAGCCCAGAGTAAGAGAGAACCTTCATGCCCACCCCAAACCGCAGAAATTAAATATTGTATAGGAAGGTTCGTGTTTGAATTATTGGCAACGTAGGCAATAGAAAAATCATGTGTAATGAAGCTATATATCAGTAGGGCAAATGAAATAACTAAAGCTAGCGTCTGAAGATTTGCAGCTGGTTTTGCAATCAAAATCCAATTTGTGACTTTAAATTGGGAGCCAACCAACGGCAGTAGCCCTTGAATTAGGGCTAGAGCTAAGGCTAAAGAAAGCATAATTTGACCAATTTCAGGTATCACTGAACCATTCCCTTCATTTTGTTTATCTGACCAGCGTTTAGAGCGTCTGCAACTTCTGGTGGCATGTAGTTTTCATCATGCTTTGCCAAAACCTCAGTAGCTAGAAAAGTTCCATTAGATCCAAGTTTCCCTTGTGCTATTACCCCCTGGCCTTCGTCAAATAGATCGGGAAGAATCCCGGTATAAGTGACCCTCATAGATTCATTATGGTCTGTGACAATGAAAGTAACCGTAAGGTCTCCTTTGGCGCGTTTAACACTTCCTTCTTTAACCATTCCCCCGAGTCTAAATTCTCTTTTTTCTGGAGCATTGCCCTGAAGTACTTCAGTAGGAGAAAAAAAATAGGATAAGTTTCCACCTAAAGCTGACAGAATTAGATAGGTAATCAAGCTAAGTGCGATTAGCCCGATAGCAATCAACGCGAAGCGTTGTCTTCGGGCGTTCATCATCTTGGCTCCGTCTCTTCTGATGAGAAATCTTTCTTTATCTTTCTGGTCGCAAAGTATAAAAGTACTGGCTCCAGAATTAGACAAAAAGCGGCCATTCCAAATGAGCCCCAAACGTATAAAGCATATTTGCCCATATCTAATTTATCGAGCCACGTCATTTTTCATCCCTTAAAATCTTTTTTACCCAATTTGAATTACGCTCCCTTTCAAGAATAATTTTTCTCACTCTCCAAAGAGATATAGCAATGCTATACGCCCACAACGCGAATACCATGACATACAAGGCTAATTTCATCGTCTCATCCATCGAGCTTTCTTCAGTTACTCTAATGGTCGCTCCTTGGTGCAAGGTATTCCACCATTTCACCGAGAAGTAAATTATGGGAATGTTCACGACACCGACCAATATGAGCAGTGCTCCAGCTTTATCCCCTCGTTTACGATTATCAATTGCACCATCGAGTGCCATAAATCCTAGGTAAAAGAATAGAAGAATCAACTCAGACGTAATTCTTGCATCCCAGACCCACCATGTACCCCACATGGGCTTACCCCAAAAGGCACCAGTCCATAGAGATATGAAAGCGAATATTGCACCTGTTGGCGCGAGAGCTCTACACATCATCGCAGAGACTCTTGTGTTGAAAGTAAGGCCTAAAATACTCCAAAAAGCCATAGCGAGGTAAATAAGCATGGACATCCATGATGCAGGAACATGAATAAATATTATCCGATAGCCTTCTCCTTGTTTGTAGTCAGTAGGAGCGACAAAAAAACTTAAATAAAGTCCATAGGCCAACAAAATTAAGGTGAAAAGCCAAAATATTGCAGACAACCTCCCAGCAATTGGATAAAAAGTTGCTGGTGAGGAAAATTTAAACCAGTTTAATAGACTATTTCGCATATTTATTCTCTATACACCTATGTTTTTTAATCATTTTTTCCTGTTTTATACTGGACTTATATTTAAAAGCTAAGTTCATTAAAATTCACATAAAAAAGAATTTATCTTTGAGTATATTTTCAGTATAGATCCTATTCATAAGATATTCGCAAAGCAGAAGAAATAATAATCGGAGCACAAAGAAAGGCCATAATAAGAATTGCACCCAACAGTTTTAGATTCGATCCACCATCCATCCCTGAACCAACAAATTCTATTGCTCCTGCGCCAAAAATCAGCACAGGAACGTAGAGAGGCAAGACTAATAAAGCAACTAGAGCCCCACTTGAGCGCAAACCTAGAGTGAGAGACGCACCAATTGCGCCAATGAAACTTAAGGTTGGCGTGCCCAAAATGAGAGAAAATACCATAATTTGAATGCTTTCAAATCCCATACCGTACTGCAGAGCCAAAACTGGAGAAATAATAACAAGCGGAATACCTGTGATTAACCAATGAGCAAATATCTTACTCAAGACTATCAACCATAAGGGTTGAGAGGAGACCAGCATTTGCTCAAGTGTTCCATCTCTAAAGTCCGAAAAAAAGAGCTGCTCAAGAGCTAACATGGATGCCAATAGTGCTCCAATCCATACAATTCCTGGTCCAATCTTGTTTAATACCTCAAGATCTGGACTCACTCCAAGAGGGAAAAGGCTTGCTACAATGATAAAAAAAATTATAGGAATAAATATGTCATTTTTTCGACGCATAGCAATCGTTAGATCACGCGATAATATGCATAAGACAGTATCACGCATCGAACTTCTCCCCACTTAAGTCAATTATAAACTGACCATTAAAGTTTTTTGTGAGATTAATTTCTTGATGGCTTGAGAGTATTAAAATTCCACTCGACTTTAAATGACTTAAAAATAATTCTTTTAGTTTCTCTACGGCCGAAAAGTCAAGCGAACTAAAAGGCTCATCAAGAATCCATAAAGACTCTTTACTATTAAAAAGTTTAGAGAGAGAAACTCTTCTTTTTTGTCCTTGGGACAGATATTTTACCGGAGTGTTAAGCTTCCCCTCTAACCCAAAAAAGTTAAGGGCCTTGCGGGCTTCTTTGTTATTAAGTTTATGACCCGAAATATTTGAAGATATGGTCAAGTTTTCAATAGCACTCAAATCATCTTTCAAACCATTCAGATGTCCTATGTAGAGCGATTCTGAAAAAAATCTCGACTGATTTTTCTTTATCGATCTGCCATTCCAAACAATATCACCTCTTTCAATTGAAATTAAACCAGCTATCATTTTCAGGAGAGTTGTTTTACCGCTGCCATTTTTACCCTTTAAAAAAAGAAGCTGCCCACTTTGTAGTTCTAAACCAATGTTTTCAAAGAGCAAATAATCGCCTCTTTCTCCAGAAAGATTTTCTATAGCAAGCTGATTATGTTTTTTATCCATTTCCATTAATTACAATTTTTTTTAGAAGAAGTTTACACCAGCCGGCAGAGGGTTACTCTTATGAAAAAACATATTTTGCTAGTTATATTTTTCACAAAAAGGCGGTTTTTCTTATATCTGGCCTCGGAGTTTATATTTTCTTTTATATTTTGCCTTAAACGCTAAATTTCATGGACTGATATTTTTTCATTTTTCTTTACTTTTCTGAGAGATCATTAAGTTTTTGTCCTGATTTTTAATCAAAAAAAGGGTATCGAGGGCAAAATCGCTTTAAAATGGAGGAAAAGAGCGAAATCCTTATTCGCAATGAGAATTATTTTCAATTCAAAACACAATTCCCATATTGACCTCCGAACCGGTATAATCTGTTCGTTTTTTTTAATCGAAGGGGTAAGGCCAGTGTCTCCGCATAATGATGCCGCATTTTTGCGAATGTTTATTTTCATAATTGGTGCTTTGGTGGCATTCAGTGTGATCATTGCTTTCATTGCAAATTCAGTTTCTAGTGACTTATATGTTCATTATGAGCAAGTAAAAGAGGCCAGAGAACAAGAACAAATCGATAAACGAATTGCTCCAATAGGTGAAGTTAAAATTGCTGGCCAAGAATTAGACACTACCTCATCCGAAACCGCAGTTGTAGATAAGTCGGCGGAGATTTCAGTAGCGGCAGATCATGAAGTTAAAATGCTGAATGGAGGCCCAGATGGAGCCATGGTATTCAGTCCAGCTGTTTTGAATGTTTCCGTTGGCCAGACTGTGAAGTTTATTCCAACAAACCCTGGCCATAACTCAGCCTCGATTAAGGGCCTCATTCCTGAAGGATCGACTTCATGGTCAGGAGATTTGAATAAAGAAATAATTGTAACCATTGACAAGGAAGGCGTGTATGTCTACCAATGCTCACCTCATGTATCGATGGCTATGGTTGGAGTTATTGTCGCAGGCAGTCCTACAAATCTCGAATCGATAAAGAAAGAGTCTGATAAGATGCAATTTGTTATGAACAAAGAAAGGTTGTCAAAATATTTAAATTCAATCAAATAGTTTTTTTTTCAGAGTGAATAATATTGAAATATCTTTATCGCCGAATCCTTGATTAATTAGTTCGTCGTAATGATTTAGTGTCATGTTAGTCAATAATGATGGCAATCCATGTTTTTCCGCAATTTTTTGACAAATTTTTAGATCTTTTCTATGAAGAGATACTTTAAAACCTGGTTCGAAATTACCATTACACATGTCATTTCCTCTATGATTTAAAAACCAATTGCCCGCAGCACCACTACCAATTGCATCTACCACTCTCTCCATATCGAGATTCTCGGCATAAGCTAAAGCCAACGATTCCGTAACAGACTGATTAATACCTGCTGCCATTATTTGGTTTACTGCTTTTGTTGTTTGGCCACTCCCTATTGCCCCTATATGAATTATTTTTGAACAAAAACTTCTAAGTAATGGAGATAATTTTTCGAGTATCTCTGAATCCCCACCTGCCATCATGACTAAACTTCCATTATGAGCTCCTTCTTTACCTCCTGAGACAGGCCCATCCAAAAAACTGACTTTATAGGAAGCTAAATGAGCTCCAACATCTATAGCTGTTTGTGTACTTACTGTTGATGTGTCTAATATTATCGATCCTTCTGATAATAAGGGACTAATTTTATTTATTATTTCATTCAAGTCACGATCTTCGGAGACAGAAGTAATAATTATTTTAGAATGAACTACCAAATCTTCTAAATCGTCATAAATCTTTAAGCTATAATTTTCTTTTATTTTCTTTACACGTTCTGGCGATCTATTCCATGCACCAAGCAAAAATCCTGAATTATGCAAGTTTTTCGCGATTCCTGATCCCATATTACCTAAACCGATAACAGACGCTTTTAACATTTTTAATTTATCCAAGTTTTGTGATGTATTTATAATTTTATTTTTACTCTAATAGGATTATATTTTATCGAACAATTATTTAATAACAAAATAAGGTTAAAAATGAATATAAATAATAAGCAAAGAACAGGATCATATACTCCAAATGAGTCATGGCGTATTTTTCAAATAATGGCAGAATTTGTAGAAGGATTTGAAAAAATGAGTACTGTATCCCCCTCTGTGAGTATTTTTGGTTCTGCACGAAACTCTATTGATAAAGATTGGTTAGATAGAGCGGAGAAAACAGCAAGATTATTATCAGATGAAGGCTTTTCAATTGTAAGCGGTGGCGGCCCGGGAATTATGGAAGCAGCAAACAAAGGAGCAAAAGAAGGTCCATCTCCAAGCATAGGGGTCAATATTCAATTACCTAAAGAACAAAATCCTAATCGTTACCAGGATATATCTCTGCATTTCAGACATTTCTTTGCTAGAAAGGTAATGTTTGTAAAATATGCATCGGCTTATGTAGTTTTTCCTGGTGGATTCGGTACGTTAGATGAATTGGCAGAAATATTAACTTTAGTACAGACCGGGAAAACTAGGAAAATACCAATTATTCTGGTGGGTAAGGACTTTTGGGAAGGTCTTCTTAATTGGTTCCAGAATAAGATGGTTAAGGAAGGAGTAATAAGCGATGATGATTTCAATCTAATTAAGATTTGCGAGGAACCGGAAGAGATACTTGATTTAATTAAAACGCATTATAAGAAGAGGGGATTTGAATTATCAGAAACAGAGCAAGCTATAATGAGAGAACTATAAAAGTATCAATTAGGTAAAAAACACCTTACCTATTCAAGTAAGATTTTAACAATGCTTTTTAAAGCTTTTGCTCGATGACTATGTTGATTTTTTTGTTCTTCCGATAATTCAGCAGCGGTCATATTGAGGTCTGGTATAAAGAAAAGCGGGTCATAGCCAAATCCATTTCTTCCCCTTGGCTCCCTTAAAATTTTCCCCTCCCAAGTACCGTGGCAAATAATTGGCATGGGATCATGAGCATATTTTAAAAAAACAATAACGCATTGATATCTGGCGCCTCTATTCTCTTCCTTAACATTCTTTAAGGCTCCTAGTAATTTAATATTATTTTCTATCTCGCTACCAATAGTTGAATACCGAGCAGAGTGTATGCCTGGCGCACCATTTAGGGCATCAACTTCGATACCAGAGTCATCTGCAATTGCAGGCTTTCCGCTCACAAGAGAAGCATTTCTTGCCTTCTTTAATGCATTTTCAACAAAACTAAGTCCATCTTCTTCTACTTCTTTTATTTTAAAATCACTTTGAGGGAAAATCTTAATATTACTTTTTGATAGTAATGCCAGAAATTCTCTCAGTTTTCCTTTATTGTTACTAGCTAAAACTATGCCACTGTCTTTAATTACATTGGTCTTCATTTTTTCAAAGAAATTTTTTGTGCTTGAAATATTACTTTTGCCCCAACATTTGCAAGTTGTAACATAGAATTTAATTCAGACAGATCGAATAAGTCCCTCTCTGCGGTTCCTTGTAATTCCACAAATTTCCCCTTTGAATCAATAACAATATTCATGTCAGTGTCAGCCGAACAGTCCTCTGCATAATCGAGATCAAGCACAGGGGTACCTTTATAAATGCCTACTGAAACTGAAGCAATTTGATTTATTATTGGATTTACATTGAGCTTTTCTTCAGCGATCAATTTATTAATTGCATCACTCAGCGCAACAAATCCTCCAGAAATAGATGCTGTTCTTGTGCCACCATCTGCTTGAAGTACATCGCAATCGATAGTAATGGTTCTATTTCCAAGTTGCTTTAAGTCTATTGAAGCTCGCAGTGATCTACCAATTAATCTTTGAATCTCCATTGTCCTGCCGCTTTGTTTTCCTCTTGCCGATTCCCTAATCATCCTTTCATTTGTAGATCTAGGCAACATTCCATATTCGGCAGTAACCCAGCCATGACCATCCTCTTTTATCCATCTGGGTTGCCTATTGTCAGTACTTGCAGTACACAAAACTACGGTATCTCCAAATTTCGCTAATACTGAACCTTCCGCATGTTTGGTATAGTTTCTAACAAATTCTATTTCACGTATTTGATCTGGTGATCGTCCTGAGGGTCTCATATAAACTCCTACTTTATAAATTTACTATTTCATTCTGTTATTTTTTTGGGTTAATCTGATCTGGTAGAAGTTTATTGGCAAAATATTTATCGCCTAATTCAGGATCAACTTGAACACCATCTTGATCGATTAGAGGTAAATTATACTCATTCCAACCTCTCAATCCGGTTTTTAAAGAAGCGACGTCAGTAAAGCCAAGTTTTTGTAATGTAAATGCTGCAAAAACACTTCTATTTCCAGAACGGCATACAATAATAATTTTTTGATCTCGACTCTTCGCTAAAATTGGTTCGGTCTCCTCATGATCCCAGTCTATGGCTGTTTCTAAAATACCTCGGGGCACATTTATTGAGTTTTGGATGCACATTGTCTCGAATTCGTCTAATTCACGAACATCGAGAAAAATTAACTCTTTCTCTTTTGTCATTAATTCTTCCACATCCCAGGGAAGCAATTCTTTAATAAATGGCGAAATTTCGGCCACTAAATCCTTGTATGTTAATCTCTTCATAACATGTTATCCAAACTTTTATTGATGTATATTGTACCCAAGAAGATAATAAAAGTGTTCTTTAACTTTTTTCAAATATATGAATTAATATCAATAAGATAAAGTTATTTGAAATTTTTTTGCTAATAATATTTTCATAAATAGAAACTTTCTCAAAAAATTTAAATTTAAGATGATTAAGAAAAATTACCTATTTGTTATATCAGCTCCTTCCGGGGCGGGAAAAACATCTTTAATAAGAGGGATGCTAAATAGCGATAAAAATCTTTCATTATCGATATCACATACAACTAGAGAAAAAAGGCCGGGGGAGATAGATGGAAAAGATTATTTTTTTGTTAATGAAGAGGCATTTAAAGTTCTCTTGCAAAAGAACTATTTTATAGAACATGCAAAAGTTTTTAATAATTTTTATGGAACCTCTGAAGAGGAAATACAAAATCAGTTGCAACTAGGGAAAGATTTGATATTAGAAATTGATTGGCAGGGTGCGAGAAATTTACGAAAAAAATTTAATAATATAATTTTTATATTTATTGCACCCCCTGATTTAAAGACATTAAGAGAAAGGTTAATTAGCAGGAGTCAAGATCAATATGAAATTATTGAAAAAAGAATGGCTAAGGCTAAAGATGAATTATCCCATTTTAATGAATATGACTATGTAATTTTAAATGATAAATTTGAAAAGGCTTTACTCCAACTCCAAGAAATTATAAATTCTGTGAGGATGGGATTGAAATATAATCAAATAAATTTTGCAGATAAGATCAATAAAATATTAGAATCTGACAAATAATTATTTACTTTTTAATTGGTTGAGATATGTTTTCCTTAGATGATTTAAAGGAACTAGAAGAATTAACACAATCGATTGGGCAAGAATTTCTGATGCCATATTTTCAAAATGTTAGTGCCAGTTATAAGTCTGATGGTTCAATCGTAACAGACGCTGATTTAGTTCTCCAAAGAGAACTATCGCATGAACTAGCTAAACGTTGGGAGAACTTTCCTATCCTTGGGGAAGAAATGGAGGTTGAAGATCAAGAAGCTCTTGTCAACTCAAGCGATAATGGGTTATGGATTATAGATCCGCTCGATGGTACTAATAATTTTGCGACTGGAATTCCTTTCTTTTGTATTTCTATTTCGCTCGTTAAGAAAGATGAAGTAATAGCAGGTGTTGTTTATGATCCAATAAGAAGAGAGATTTTTAGTGCTCTAAAGGGAAAGGGGGCATGGCTGAATAAAGAGCCATTACTTATAGCAGCTAATAATGCTGCCTTTTCTTTGCAAGAAGCCATAGCTATTGTAGATTTGAAAAGACTACCAAATAATATTCGAGAATATTTGGTAAGAAAAACGCCTTTTAGATCTCACCGAAGTTTTGGTGCTGTGGCTCTTGATTGGTGTTGGATGGCATCAGGGAGGGCCCAATTATACCTACATGGAGGTCAGAAATTATGGGACTATGCAGCCGGGAGTTTAATTTTTTTTGAAGCCGGTGGAATAGGCGGTTTATTTTTAAATTATACTAGAGAGAATAATAATAATATCGATCTTTCTCCGCGAATTGCAATTGCAGCTTCATCAAAAAATTTATTCGAGAAATGGTTACGAGTTCTTGAAGAGGCAAGTAATTAAATATAAAAAAAATATTATTTCGTAAGAGGACAGAAATTTTACGGAAAACGATGGGGAAGTTTTATTTTTTGGGAGTAGCAGTATGAGTGATGAAGAAGGTGTTCTTGATATGGAACTTAGTAGTGGAATAGCTGCTTTTGAGGCAAAACATTTTGGTAGTGCGACGAGCCTATTGGGCCCTTTAGCGCAATCGGGAAACGCGGAGGCTCAATATAGAATGGCGATAATGGCGCAAAATGGTCTTGGTATGGTTGAAAATGAATTACTTGCATTCAGATACATGAGAGAAGCTGCAGAATCTGGAATGGGTCTAGCTCAGCATGGACTCGGTTTCATGTATCTTCAAGGCGAATGTGTTTCACAGAATGCAAAAAAAGCTTTATTTTGGTTTGAAAAGGCCTCAGATCAGGGTCTTCAGGGCGCCATGACTACTATTGGCATGATGTATAGAGAAGGAAATGGTGTCCCTCAAGATGAAATTAAAGCAAAGGAGTGGTTTAAGCGAGCTGGTTTTGAAGATTTTTAATAATTTACTTACTTCTGACTTCTCTTCTTTTATTTACTGCAGCAGCTAATTCTTCCAATATAGGAATGCTATCCTTCCAACTTATACATGCATCAGTGACAGATTGACCATAAGTAAGTTTTTTACCAGGAATAATATCCTGCCTTCCACTCACAAGGTGTGACTCAATCATTGCACCCATAATGCTTTCATTACCCACTGCAATTTGAGCACACACATCGCTCGCAACGTTGAGTTGATTGTAATGCTGTTTTTTGCTGTTCGCATGACTAAAATCGACCATTAAATTCGGCATCAGCTTAGCGTTCTGCATCTCCTCAATAGCTTCAGATACAGACTCCTTATCATAATTTGGATTTTTCCCACCGCGAAGAATAATGTGTGTGTCATTGTTGCCCACAGTGCTAAATATTGCTGAATTGCCAGCTTTTGTGAGTGACATAAAGACATGCGGATGTCTCGCTGCTCGCATGGCATCAACAGCTATGCGCATACTTCCATCAGTTCCATTTTTGAAGCCTACAGGGCAAGATAATCCCGAGGCTAATTCACGATGCCCCTGACTTTCGGTGGTGCGCGCACCAATTGCACCCCAGCTAATTAAATCCGCAATATATTGAGGACTAATTAAGTCCAAAAATTCGGTTCCAGCAGGTAGCCCCATATTATTAATATCCAATAATAATTTTCTTCCCCTTTTTAACCCTTCATTGATATCAAATGTTTCATTGAGGTGAGGATCATTTATTAGACCTTTCCAGCCAACGGTTGTTCTTGGCTTTTCAAAATAAATTCGTATAACGATTTCTAATTCTTTTTTAAATTTTTTTCGAGCAGCAGAAAGTTTTTCAGCATAATCAATTGCTGATCTCGGATCATGTACAGAACATGGGCCAATAATTACAAGAAGTCTATCATCATGACCATTTAAGATTTTATGAATAGCCTCTCGAGAATTTGCAACTGTTTCTGATGCTTTCTCACTTATTGGATAGATTGAGTGAACAGTTGATGGCGAATCAACTTCCGTTATGTTTTTTATTCTTAGGTCATCTGTTTGTGGCATATTTATTTATCCTGGGACGAAAGTATACCAACGTATCTTATTCTAATCATTTTTTAATTTTATAATTAGCCATATTACTTAATAAATTTAATTTTTTATATATTTTGCGCGCCTTTGAAGCCAAATCTCAAGTCCTTGTGCATTTAAATTGATATCCATTTCCAATAATTGATAAATTTTCTCTGGGCTTAAGGAATGACTTCTTATGGCTCGCTCAATTAAGTCATGTTTAAGATGATCAAATATCCTGTCTCTTCTTCCAACAGCATCTTTACCTTCCTCCTTTAGGGCGATTTCAGTATGTTTTTGGATACTTTCTTTTAATACTATGGCTAACTTTTTCGGATTGCTATATTTCCCAAAATGCGTAAGACAGATTGCAGTCGGATCATATGAAAGCATTCTATTGATACTTGAATTCCAAGCCTCTGGATCAAAGCCAATAGGAGAGGTACTGGCCATAATGAAAGGCACCCCCATAGATGAATTTTCAAAGAATTCTCGATAACCAAGACCAAAAGAATCTCCAGTAAAAAGAAAACCACTTTCTGGATCAAAAATACTTCCATGATGATTCGCATGCCCAGGCGTATCAATGAACACCAGATCTGAGCCACCTAAATTAAAAATTTGATTATTTTTAGCTGCAATGACCTTTCGTTCATTTATTGGCATGAGGGTTCCAAAGTTTTTCTTGAAGTTATTCTCTCCATAAACCCTTACCGCACTATTTTGCAGACGTTCTGGATTGACTAAATGTGAAAATCCTTTTGGATGACAGATTATCGTTGCATTCGGGCATATTTGCATTAATCTTCCAGCACCGCTTGCATGATCAAGATGAACATGGGTGGGAATAACCCAACGGACTTGCTCTAGAGAAGCTCCAATCATCTCTATTGTGTGAAGTATTTGATCGATACTATGTTGAGTTCCACAATCAATTAAAGCCAACTCATTAGATTTTCTAATTAAGTAACATGCAGCTAAACGTGGCCGATATAGATTTACATCAATTAAATGTGTATCGAACCCTAAATTGTTATTCACATCCTCAGTCATCTATCTCAATTTTTCTTTTTAAATCTTTTAATCCATTTTCATATACTTTTCCAATAAATTTTTGAAACAGCAATCCTGCATATCTACTGAAGAGGTCCCAACCAAAATCTGCTTCAATTTTCCATATAACAGTTGTTGAGTTCTCTGACTCGGGTATCAACAATAAAGTGCTTTTTCCGTAAAATTTATCTCCAAAATTAAAAATCATTTCTGTCTTTGTGTTTTTTTCACTTTCTACTATTTCTATATTGCCGTTATTAATTTCACTCTCAGTATTTTTCCAGAAAATTTCAGAACCAATACCTCTCGATTTACCTTTAAAAATTAATTCTGAATTAGTACCCATTTTATTCCATGGAGACCACTCAAGAAAAAGAGCCGTATCATTGATGTAAGGAAATATTTTCTTACTTGATGATTGAATACTTATACTATTCTCAATTAAGGATTTTGATGGTAGAAAAATTCCAATGATAATAAGAATAAGGAGGGTAATAAATAAAAATTTAAATAAAATTCTTGCGATAGGCATTATTTTATATCCTCAGATAACATAGGATTCCAATTAATAAAATTTACTTGAAAATTTTTTTTATCAAAGGTCAGTCTACTGATAGATCCATTATCAATTATTACTTTATACCAACTATTCGGCGGTGATTTTATTACGTTACCAATCATTGCCCGAATAACACCAGCATGAGCTACAATAAGCAAATGTTGTCCCATATATGTATTTATTATCTCCTGAAGCACTCCAGAAATTCTAATACTAAATTCTTCAATTGATTCTGCATTTTTCGGCCTATTTTTTACAGGGTCTAAGAAAAAATTTTCATATTCATTTGACCTCTCATTCATTAATTCTTTTTTTGTTTTTCCCTCCCAGTCTCCGAATCCAATTTCTTTAAGATCATCAATTATATTCATGGGAATACTACGCTTCCTCGAAAGCCATCTCGAGAATTCACTGCACCGTAAAAGCGGAGAGGATATGATTCGATCCCAATCGCTTATATGGCTGGTAGAGTCTTTCATTTGCCGCCAACCACTTTCACTCAATGAGTCATCAATTTTATTGCCTCTATATTTTTTACCACCAATTGGCTCTCCATGCCTCAATAAATCTAAAGTCAAAATTTTCATAATTTCTCACAAATATGCAAAATTGGGTTGTTGGTAAGAATTGCTTGACTTTTCAGTGAGCCAGAATTCTTTTTGATCCACCTTGATACCTCATTAGATTCAATTTCACCGCCTTTATGCCCTCGATAGGCAATAATAGTTAATAAGCCGCCTTTTTTTAAAAATTGAAATGAAGACTCAAGAGCTTTTATAGTTGATTCTGGTTTTGTGACTATGCTCTGATCACCGCCAGGTAGGTAGCCTAAATTAAACATAATTACATTTACTTTTCCAAGCCAATAAGGAGGTATGCTATCTCTCATTTTTTCATGACTTTTTTGTAAAATTTCCACTTTGTTTGTTATTCTATTTTTTTCAAAAAGTTTTTTTGATTTTTGCACAGATTTATTCTGAATATCAAACGCATAAATCTTGCCATTTGTTCCGATTTTTTTTGCGAGAAACAGCGTATCGATACCATTTCCCATTGTTGCATCAATAGCCTTATCCATATAGCCGATTTTCCTTGAGATAATATTGTGAGCCTCTATTGTAAGCTTTTTAAATTCTAGCAAAACAAATCTTTAAACCTTCCAATGTCTGCTTCAGGTGGTAACGATCTATTTTGTAATAAATGCTCAGAAAGTTTTTCAGCATACCATGGAATTGTAAGACAGCCTTTTGCCCCGAAGCCATTAAATATGTATATTTTTTTTTCTAGTGGATGGTGTCCAATAAAAGGATGTCTGTCAGATGTCGATGGCCGTATACCAGAATATTGTGCAGTGAGCTCGCAATCTTCTCTTCTCATAAAAAAATTATTCTGCATGTTAATTAGTTTTTTTTGACTAACCATTGAGGGAAGCTCATTTATTTCCTTATGCTGGTGAGTTGATCCAAAATGATATATATCTTTACCTTTGGGCAGTAGTATTGAGGAACCATTTATAATTTTATCACAAGCAATTTGTGAATTCTTTATTTCAAAATATTCCCCTTTATCTGGCTGGAGGGGGAGAGGTTTAAACCATGGATTTTCACTCATCCTGTAGCCCTCACAGAAAATAATTTTTTTGGCTTTCAGGCAACCAATTTTAATCTCAGTCCTAGAGATTTTAATTTTATCGTAATCTAATTTATCTGCCATATAAGAATCGCAGCTTTTGAGCCAATCTTTACAATCATTTAATAATTTTTGGACTTCAATTGAACCTGTTTTTTTTTGAAGAAACCCCCCAAATGGACACTTGAAATTTTTTTGTATACTCCTTAATGAATAATCTTCTTTAATGTATTCCTCATCCACTAGTTTTTTTAAATTCCTTTCAAGAAATCGTTTTTGTTCCGATGAACGCAAAATTCTGAGTGTATTTATATCGTTAAAATAAATCCTATTTTTTATGACACCTAGATCACTGTAGACCCTATGAGCGCTCAATAGCCAGCCATCTATATCTGCTGGGATAGTAAATCTCATTCCTGACAAGGGATTTATTAAACCGAGCGCTACAAGAGATGCTGAACCATTATGATTATTATCAATAACAAGCACTTTCTTATTATTTTTTATAAGTTCAAAGGCTAAAATACTTCCAGCTAAACCTTGCCCAACTATTAAAAAGTCAAATTTCATTTTCAGGTAATTTTAATTAAGTGCTATATGGGAAATTTCTTTTAGAAATCGAGATAATATTTTGAGCCTTGATAGCTAATCTTTTTCGATCAAAATTTTCTGACTTGACTGCATCAAGTAAACAAACCTCAACTTGTATTTTATCTCTCTTGATGATGGAAAAAAAATTTTCGAAAAAATTTTGGGACCCAATGAATGCTAAAGATTTATCTTTATAATTATTTATATGATAATTTAAACTTATTGGCAAGACCGGTGTTTTTGTTTCAATTGCAGCGGCAAAAAGTCTAGGGAAAAATTGACCTACCGTTTCTCCATCAGTTGTTTTACCTTCGGGGAAAATTGTTATCGACAAGTTTTTTCGAAATTTATCTACCATAATATTTCTAATATTCTCAGATTGACCACCACCTCTTTTTATATAAATTGTATTTGCAGAACTTGCCAACCAGCCTAATAGCGGCCATTTTTTTACTTCTGCCTTGGATAAAAATATGGTCGGCAACAAATGTCCGATTACAATAATGTCAAGCCAAGAAATATGGTTTGACACAATTAAACAACAATTTTTAGGGGTTCTTCCATGCACCTTTACTTGTAAATTTATAATCTTTATAAACCTTTCATACCACCATTTTATAATTTTTTGTTTTTTGTCAAAATGAAGTAGTCGGAATAATAAAAAGGAAACTAACAGGCCAATTATTAAGTGAATAATTATTAAAAATAATTTCTGAAATAATTTTATTATTTTCATAGAAGTCCACTTTGCTTCTTTGTGAACTCATACATGGCTATAGACGCTGCGACGCTAACATTAAGACTCTGCATAGAGCCATAAAGTGAAATTTTTACTGGCTTAATTTCCTCATACTTTTTTATATCAAAACTAAATCCTTTTTCTTCATGGCCAACAATAAATGCACTATTCTCTTGGAAATTTATTTTTTCCAAAGAATTTTCTGCTTCAGTTGTTAAAGCATATATGTTGTAGTTTTTATTTTGTATGAGCTTTAGAGCATCTTCTATGTTTTCATGAAAAAAAGCAGGTACATTTCTGAATGCTCCCTTAGACGGAGCAGGATCGAAGACTCCAATGTTGACCAAGTGAACCTCTTTTCCTCCAAAGGCTTGAATGCTGCGAATAATTTTTGGAACATTGTAGCTTGCTTTCAGATTATCTAGGACTATGATGAATGAATTTAGCCCAGGCTTAGCTAGTATATTTCTTTGACGAGCTTTTAAATAGCGATCTTCAATCTGTAATTGGCGCTCACGTTTCTCTAATTTTTGCTTTGATCGGCTTATTTTTATTTTTCCATCATCTGATCTATGATTGGTCCAAGTATTATTTCCATAGCAATACTCATTTTACCCCCAGGAACAACAATTGTATTCCTACGTGACATAAAGGAATCTGGGAGCATGCTGATTAAATAAGGGAAATCCGTATCAAACTTTTTCGGGTCCGCAAATCTAATTACAACAAAACTCTCATCTTGCGATGGAATATCTCTTGCAATGAATGGATTAGATGTATCAACAGTTGCAACTCTTTGGAAGTTTATATCGGTTCTTGAGAATTGAGGGGTGATATGATTAATGTAATCAGGCATTCTTCGCAGAATTGTATCAACTATCGCTTCCTCCGAATGCCCACGTTCTGCATTATCTCTAGCTATTTTCTGAATCCATTCAAGATTCACTATAGGAACCACACCGATTCCTAAATCGACAAACTCGGACACATTTATATCGGAAGTTTTCACTAAACCATGCAAACCCTCATAAAACATAAGATCTGTACCTTCAGGTATTTTTTCCCATGGCGTAAATTCTCCTGGGTTTTTGCTTGTACCAAGGCGTTTGTTGTGTTCCAGCGCTTCATCTTCACTGTGAAGATAGTATCGCTTTTCACCTGAGCCGGTCTCACCGTATGTCTTGAATAGCTCAGCTAGTTTTCCAAATTCATTAGCTTCAGGCCCAAAATGACTCAATCCTTCAGACATTTTTATCTTCATTTCAGCTCTGTCGAATTTATGAAAGCTATCGCCCTCGACAACAGCCGCATTGATTCCTTCGCGTCTAAAAATATGCTCAAACGCACGCTTTACCGTTGTTGTGCCTGCACCAGAGGAACCCGTAACAGCGACAACTGGATGTTTTTTAGACATTTTTACCTCCAATGGAAATATAATTTTCCGCAATATGTATTTAGATAGTATTTTACGATTTACAGAAAAGGAAGCGATAATACCATAATAAAAAGGCCCCTGAGGACCCTTTAGGCAAGCGTTGTTCTCTAGATTTCCTAAAGCGTTTGTTTTTTAGGCTAAAGAAAGCCGAAAAAGCTACAATTCCGTATTACTAGTAATACTCAAATAACCTTACAACCTTCTTTACGCCACTGATAGTGCGTGTTTTTTCGGAGGCTGCCTCTGCTTCGATTTCAGTCAAGAGACCCATTAAGTAAACGGTACCTTGAGATGTGATCACTTTTACTCGCAATGGATCAAATCCTTTAATTTTAACATCAAATAGGGCTAATTTTACCTTGCTAGTTAGATAGGCGTCGCTAGTTGCTTCCCCCCACGACCCCTCGGCACCGACTTCAACTTCATTGATAACTGCCCTTACTCTTGGAATAGCATTTAACTTTTTTTGAAAGTCAGCTAGTGAGGTTGAATCTTTTGCCTGACCGGTGAGCAGAACTCTAAGGTTATAAACATAAATGCTTATATTTGTTTCTTCTTTCAATAATTTGTTTCCGTTCTTTATACCTATTGCTTTAACTAAAATTTCTTTATCTTCCACAATGGTTCCTGTGGTTCTTCGATCGTGAATAATGCTCCCTCCCGCAGCAGCCCCACCAACCACTGCAGCAGCACATCCACCTAAAATACTTGCTATTGCTAAAATCGCCAAAGATCGAAATATTTTTTTCATAGTTTTTACCACTTTTTTTTATTATTTAATAAATTTAAAACTTTATCTAATATGTTTTTCATAAATTAAGGTAGATTGTTTGCGCTCTCTTCAAATTAATACTAGTCCCTAGTCTCAATATTTGATAGTTCAAGTTCTTCGGGTAATGAATTTAATCTCGCTGCATATCCTATAACTTTTGGATTTTTTGCTAGTTTTAACCATGTTGTTTGCCGCTGAATTTGATTATCTGGACCCATGTAAAGCTTGCCAGTTTTGCCTTTCAGATGAATGGAATTATTTTCTTTTAATCGCTGTAAGTCTGTAATCAGGCTAAATGCATCATCTCCCATCGCATATAATCTTATTAACGAATTGGGTAAATTAGGTATGCTTTCTTTAAACTTTTTATATTTTTTTTGGTCAGAAAAAATAGGTAAATCTGCTAGCATCATACCTTTCATATCGGCTAACTGCTGCTCATTTAACTCCCCCGTCCATGCATGAGATGTGGCATATAACGGCAAATCTCCTGCTCGATGAAATTGAAGTAAAGGGTTAAAACTCTGGGCCTGACGTGGCCTAGCCGCTAAAAATATTGCATCAATATCACCTCTTCTGCGTGGCTCAAATTCAATATTTTTTCCTATTAATTTCTTTATTTCTTTATATCTACTTTTACTATCATCAATATGGAAAAGCCGCGTTATTGCTGATGAAAAGTCTTTACTTTTCGGATTATATTTACTTACATTTGCTGGTAAATCTCCAAGCTCTCTCCATCTACTATAAAACGCCTCTGTAATTCTTTCTCCCCATTCCGTTTCAGGAACCAAGATAGCGGGATACCTTCTCCCATCAAGCCAAATTTTATCTGCTGCTTGCTTAGCCTCGCTCTCTGGTGAAAGAGTAAACATAAAAAAATCTTTTGAAGCTAAAGAATCCATTTTTACAGCATTAAGAGCTAAAATTGGTATAGATAATTTTTCTATGCGCAGCAATTGAGAGACTGCATCTTTTTGTAATGGACCGATTATTATTTCTGCGCCATCATTTTTTGCTTTATCGTATATCGACCATATTTTAGAGGAGTCTGTTGAATCGTAGAAACGGATAGTTGGTCTATTCGTTTCTTTTTGAGAATAGTAGTTTGCTAGAATTCCATCTCTTATCGCAGCAGCAGCTTGTGAGAATTTACCTGTTTGCGGCAACAAAACGGCTATCCTTGAGTAATTTTTTACATTATTTTTTGGTAAGTTTTTAAAGTAAGTGAATAGCTCTTGCTTTACTTTTTTTTTCGGATTTGAGACCCGCCAATCTTGAATTTTTTTGGAAAGATCTTTAGTCGATATATCATAATCTTTTAGAAGGAGAGCTAACTCTAACCAACTTTTGTCAAGCTCTATAGTCCTAGGGTTATCGTTAAGACTACTATTAGCAAGTTGTGTCATCAAGCTATCTATAAGTTTTATCTGAACTTTTGAACGAAATTTTTCACTCAATTGTTCTTTTTCTAATTTCTGCAGAATAAGCAAATGATTAAGGATTTTGCCATTGAGTAAATAAGCTTCGCTCAAGCTCATAAAATAGCGATTTCTGAGTTTTAGCGGTAGATCTTTATTACTATTTTTCTCAAGCAGTTTTTGCGCTAATTCACCTCGACCTTGTATTAAAGATAATTCAGCCTGGAATAACTGAATTTTCTGTTTTTGATTCTCTTTTAATGATTCTTGCGATAGTAGACTTAATTGCTTTTGTGCAAAATTAAAATTTTTACCTAAAATTGCAGCGTTTATCGCATCGAGCCGGAAATTATTTGAGGTGGATTTTATGGTTCGATCAGCTAAAGTAAGAAATAAGACTGATGCTCGTGAGTAGTCTTCTTGTTTGAGCGAAAAGTTCGCTTCTCTCTCGAGAGAGTTATTTGATTGTTTTATTCCATTAATAGACACGCATCCAAATAAAAACAATGGTAAGAAAAGAGTAAATGTTATGCTTAGAAGCAAATTCTTCATAAATTTTTTTTAATATAAATTGATCGATGTACTAGAGTAGCAGGGGCTAAAAAAAAGTGTCAAATCAAAATGATAATAAAGGCATACTATTTATACTCGCAACCCCAATAGGAAATCTAAAAGATATTACTTTACGAGCAATAGAAACCTTACAAGAGGTAGATCTTATTGCGGCTGAAGATACTCGCCGTACAAAGTTGCTGCTTACACAGCTTAATATTAAAAAGCCTATGATTTCTTATCATGATCATAACGAAGAGAGCCAAATTCCACAAATAATGAAAAAATTATTGCAGGGTCAGCAAATTGCATTGGTATCAGATGCTGGCACTCCGCTTATATCTGATCCAGGCTTTAAGCTTGTACTGAAATGTTCAGAATATGGAATTAAGGTCAGCCCAATTCCCGGGCCGAGTGCTCTAATTGCCGCTTTATCTGTATCAGGACTACCAACTAGTAGCTTCAAATTTGAAGGGTTCTTGCCTCGAAAAAAAGCATTGCGGGAAAAACATATAGAAAAGTTACAAGAAGAATTAAGTACATTGATTTTTTATGAATCCTCACATCGTATTGAGGCAACATTGAATGATTTGGGAAACATCTTGGGATTGAATAGAAAAGCAGTAGTAGCTCGAGAATTAACAAAATTACATGAAACTATTATATATGGCGATATCGGCTCCATATTAAGCAACATTACATCCAACAATGAGCAAAAAAAAGGCGAATTTGTTATCTTGGTGGCCGGTAAAGAAGAGATTTTGATAAAAAACAACGACTCTCTAGATTTTATACTTCCTATTTTAATGAAAGATCTCTCCGTTCGACAGGCTGCCCATTTAGCTGCCAAATTGACTGGCGCAAATAAGAACTATGTTTATGAGTGTGCATTAAAAATTAAAAAATCAATGTTATAATAATTAGCAGAGTCAGCTAGGCGATCGCTACTTTTTAATAAAGTAGAGGAAAGTCCGGGCTCCAAAGGGTAGAGAGCCAGATAACATCTGGGCGATGTGAGTCGACGGAAAGTGCCACAGAAAATATACCGCCGTTTTTCGGTAAGGGTGAAATGGTGTGGTAAGAGCGCACCGCAATATTGGTAACAA